>Ga0233427_10002093_pt1 | contig 19568 bp, 17 predicted proteins | sample SI_118_April2016_5_FD_179885 | JGI IMG/M metagenome (GOLD analysis project Ga0233427, IMG submission 179885) | Seawater microbial communities from Saanich Inlet, British Columbia, Canada - SI_118_April2016_100_MG | ecosystem: Environmental > Aquatic > Marine > Inlet | place: Canada: British...
TATCATTGGTGCTGGGGTTGAGCATTTATGTCCGATGGATTGGGTTCCTGAAAATGTCTCTGTTGTTAATAATAGAGGGGTTCATTCTGCTAAGGCTGGAGAGTTTGGACTGATGAGCGTCTTGATGTTGCACACTCATATTCCTGAAATAGTCAGAAACCAACAGAGCAATCATTGGGAGTCTCTATACTCTTCTCCCATTGCAGGAAAAACCTTACTTGTTATTGGGGTTGGAAACATTGGTTATGCGGCTGCTCAAAAGTGTAAGCTTCTTGGAATGAATGTCATTGGTGTAAGTCGTCACGGAAAGAATCTTGATGATGTTGACAGAATGGTCTCTCAAGATGAGCTCGATGAAGTGCTTCCTCTTGCTGACTATATATTTATGTCAACACCAAACACAAAGGAGACTTATAACCTTCTTAACAAAAGACGCCAATCTTTAATGAGGCCTGGCGTAGGAGTCATTAATGTCGGTAGAGCGGCAACAATGGACTATGATGCGCTTGTTGACAACTTGAACTCTGGCCACGTTAAGGCGGCAATCATTGACGTGTTTGACCCTGAGCCATTGCCATCAGATTCTAAGCTGTGGACTTCACCTAACCTTATGGTTATGCCTCACATCTCAGCTGATGATGGTGATACCTATATACCGCTTACGCTCGATTTGGTGATGATGAATATGCGCAGATACATTGCAAATGAGAGCCTTAACAATCTAGTCAACTCTGAGTTAGGTTACTAAAACTTTGAAATCCTCTGCAGCTTTTTGAGAGACACTTTTAAGGCACCCATACGGGTCCTCAAAAGCCTTTTCAATTGAAAACTTTTCATTAACAATGCCGTACGAATTAGTTACATTGAACTTTTGATTAAAAGTTTTTGGATCATCAACTGAGCCTGCAATGACAAAAACTCTGCAGTTCAATTGATTTGCATAATTAATAACGCCAATTGGAGCCTTGCCTCTTTCACTTTGACTATCAATCCGGCCCTCCCCAGTAACCACTAAATCTGCATCCAATAAATATTGATTAAAGTTGAGCGCCTCGAGGACAATGTTAATTCCGCTCTTAAGCTCTGAATGTATGAAAGCTGAAATGCCAAAGCCCAATCCACCTGCGGCACCAAACCCAGGCTGATCATGTGCCTGACTTCCTAACTGAGTTGAGATGATTCTGTAATAGTGAGTCATTATCAACTCTAGCTCTTCAATCATTTTATTGCTCGCCCCCTTTTGGGCTGCAAAAACTTTAGAGGCGCCTTTTTCTCCAAGAAGCGGGTTGTCTACATCACAGGCTATCTCGATAGATGTGCTCTTTATTCGAGCATCTATATGACTGAAATTAATATCTGATAACAAGCTTAGAGTTTCAAAGTGACCATTTAATTCATTGCCTTCAGAGTCCAAAAACTGAACACCTATTGCCCTTAAAAACCCATATCCTCCATCATTTGTAGCGCTTCCTCCAAGACCAATAATGATTTTTTTTGCCCCTTTATCTAGCGCGGCGATTACAAGCTGTCCAACTCCAAAACTGGATGCAGCCATTGGGTTTCTTTTGTTTGCTTGAACTAAATGTAAGCCACATGCTTCTGCAATCTCAATCACAGCTGTTGTTGAGTTTCCAAGCACCCCCCACTTAGCTTGTGTGGTATCACCCATTGGCCCTTCAACCTCTGAAAACTCAAAACTCCCATTAGTTGCCCTTACCATTGCATCGACTGTACCTTCACCACCATCGGCGATTGGAATCTTAATGATTTCAGCCTCTGGAAAAACATTTTGAAAGCTTGACTCAATAGCACTGGCAACCTCAAATGCTGAGAGTGTTTCTTTAAAAGCATCAGGAGCTATGACTATTTTCATAATGTGTAATTAGTTTAGATAGCTCAAATTGATAGGAGCTCTTCACGGTTTTTAAAAAACTCTAAAGCGTCAGGGTTTGCAAGCGACTCCTTGTTTTTAATCTCACGCCCGTGCACTATATCACGAACCGAAATCTCTACAATTTTTCCGGATTTTGTTCTCGGGATATCACTAACTTCTAAAATCTTTGCTGGCACATGTCTCGGCGAACACTCTGTGCGAATAACTGACTTAATCTCCTTAATCAGATCATCCGTAAGCTCACGCCCCTCTCGCATCTTCACAAAAAGTACAACGCGAATATCATTTTTCCACTCCTGCCCAATCACGATGCTCTCAAGTATTGCCTCAACTTTATCTACTTGACGGTAAATTTCGGCAGTACCAATGCGAACGCCTCCAGGGTTAAGAACCGCATCCGAACGCCCATAAATCACAACGCCGCCATGCTCTGTGATTTCCGCAAAATCACCGTGAGCCCATACATCTTCAAAATGCTCATAGTAGGCAGAATAATACTTCTGGCCTCCTTCATCTCTCCAAAAGAAGACTGGACGAGATGGGAATGATTGTGCACAAATGAGCTCACCACGCTCTTGACGAACAGATTCACCCTTATCATTCCAAACTTGCACATCCATGCCAAGCCCAGGCGCTTGAATTTCACCACGATAAACCGGTAGGGTCGGCACGCCCAAAACAAAGCATGAAACAATATCTGTCCCCCCAGAAATTGATGCGAGGTGCAGATTTTCTTTGATTTCAGAATATACAAAATCGTAGCCTTCTGCTGAAAGCGGAGATCCCGTCGAGGCCATTCCTCGCAGCGCTTCAAGATTGCGTCCAGACTTCGGAGAGAAGCCTGCTTTTTGGAGTGCCTCAATATATTTCGCTGAAGTTCCAAATAATGTAAATTTTTCAGCTTCTGCAAAGTCCCAAAGCACTTTCGCTCCTGGATAAAAAGGTGAGCCATCATATAGCATTACCGTAGCCTTGCTCGCCAATGCAGAAACAAGCCAGTTCCACATCATCCATGAACAAGTTGTGAAATAAAATACGCGGTCATCTTTACGAATATCAGCATGAAGCTGTTGCTCTTTTAGATGCTGTAAAAGTGTGCCTCCATGGCCATGAACTATACACTTTGGCGCTCCAGTTGTCCCAGAGGAGTAGAGGATGTAAAGAGGGTGATCAAAAGGGACTTGTTCAAACTCAACTTCATTCTCGGTAAGATTTGATATTAGCTCTAAAAGAGTTGAGCAGTTTTCTAAATCTCCCTGGTATGTTTGAATATATTCCACCATTACGACATTCTCTATAGAGGGCAAATCATTTAGAAACGACTTAACCCTCTCAATTGTGTCATGTGCTTTTCCATTGTAATAATAGCCATCAACAACGAAGATCATCTTAGGCTCAATCTGCCCAAAACGATCTAAGACACCTTGTTTACCAAAATCGGGCGAGCAGCTCGACCAAATCGCTCCAATTGAAGTTGCCGCGAGCATCCCAATGATTGCCGCCGGGTGATTAGGAAGAAAAGCTGCAACACGATCACCTGGGCCAATACCACAGCTTTTCATATGAGATTGAACTTTAGCAACCTGCAAATAAAGATCAGCAAAAGAAAGGCGTAATTCAATCTTGTTCTCACCACGAAAAACGATTGCGTCTTCCTCATCACGACGCGCCAACATAGTTTCAGCAAAATTTAATTGTGCTTTAGGAAACCACTTGGCATCAATCATCGATTCGCCCTCTTGCTTAGGACCAGAAAAATCGCCAATTGCACAACAATAATCCGCAACCATTCGCCAAAAATCATTCGAGTGGTCAATCGAATACTGATGCAAATCCCAATAGTTTGATAGCTGTAAGTCTAATTTCTGGTTCACAAAACTTATGAATTTTGTGACATTCGCGTTTAGAATTTGAGACTCATTTGGCTTCCAGATCGGTGAACTCAACCATTCCTCCTAAAACAATACTGACAGATGTATTAATTATACTTTTTACCCCAACGCTCCAAAGAAATGGTTGCAATAAAAATGATAAACATACCAACCCACTGACTCATTCCAAGGACATCCTGCAGGAGCATCACACCTAAAAGAATAGTGAATACTGGTTCCAAATACATCACGTTAGAAGTTCTAACAGGCCCAATAAGAGAGATTGATTTAAAGAAAAAATAGAATCCTCCACTCATACCCATTGCCGAAAGAATGCTCCACATGAGCATCTCTGAGGATACTGACGAGATTGGATCTGAAGTCACAATAAAATATATAGATACGAATATTAGAGCAGGTAAGACTGTAATATATTTCACAAGTCCCCATCCCGATTCAACGCTTTCATGCCTTGATAAAATGTTTACTGTGACTTGTGCACACGAGGCCACAAGTCCCCAAAAAACGCCCCACAAGTTCCAATCACTCGAATCACCCTGAACCAAAACCCAAATACCAAATAGCGAAACTAATAGAGCGGCAACTGATAAAAGATCAATGGATCTACTTTTGATGAGAGAATTTACAAAAAAGGTGATGATAGGGAACGTATAAATCACGACTACAGCAAGGCTCAGCGGAATCAACTTGATTGAATACATGTAAGAAGAAATAAAGAGGGCCTGGAACAGACTTATTAAGATGAGTCTAGTATGAGCTGATCTACTTTTAGCTTTCTTAGGAGACTTATTTAGGATGCTTGCAAATATAAAGGTACTGACATAGCGAACCGAGAGAAGAAGAAATACAGTTCCGCCAACTCCATAAAAATACGGGACTACTGTAGCAGCAAGAGAGAAAAAGAATGCTGCCAGTATTGCCGTGATAACGCTTGCCGATAGATTATTAGACACAGTCAGTTAAGAATCACAAATGATAAAAGCCTGCATTTTAAGTCTCTTGAAGATATAACGTCAAGGAATAAATTTAATTTAGCCCTTAATCCTTTTCATTATTGATTCAGGATTATTGGTAGTAATTGAACTTGACCCCCACTCGATTAACCCTAAAGCGACATCAGCATCATCTATAGTCCAAGAATGATACTCTAGACCTGCGTCGATCACCTTATCCAAAAATAATTTTGAAGATTCATTATCAGTTGAGATTCCGTTTGCATTTAAAGATAAAGCCTCATCGATCAAACCATCTAAATCTTGACCATCCTCATAAGAATAGAGAAGTAAAGCCTTATAAATAGGGTTCATATCCTTTAACTTTTTGATTACATCAGAATGAAATGAAATAATCACAATTTCATCAATATTCATTTTAGATTTGGATAGCTGATTTAATAGTGGTGAGACAATTTCACTACCGCACTTGATTTCAATGAAAATTTTCCTTCCTTTAGGAACAGTCTTGATAACTTCAGCTAGTGTTGGAATTTTTATATTGAGGCTTGAATCGCGCTCGTGGTGCAGTTCTAACTTTTTTAAATCTTTAAGAGTTGATTTATGAATTATTGCCTTAGTCTTGCAAACTCTCTCAGTGTCATCATCATGGATACAAACAATTTCGCCATCTTTAGTTAAATGGAAGTCGCCTTCGATTCCATCAACACCGAGCTCCCAGGATGCCTCGAAGGCTGGCAGCGAGTTTTCGGGTAATGTAAATGAGACTCCACGATGCGCAATAATCATAAAGCCATTCTACATAAAATCGAAGAGAAACTTGATTCAGTTAGAAAAGTGAAACAGACAAATTCATCCAAAAGCCAGGCATCAAACCGATTATTAAAATGAGTGCGCCATTGATAGATAAAACGACTTTAAGATCTATTGGTGCTAAAACAACTATTTCTTTATCTGCATCATCAAAGTACATCGTTTTAATAATTTGCAAATAGTAATAAGCACTGATCACTGCAAAAATAACCGCAATGACAGCAATAATGACATGCCCCTGTGAAACCACTTGTTGCAGAATAAATAGTTTTGAATAAAAACCAATAAATGGAGGGACTCCTGCCATAGATAGCATCACTGCAAGCATGATAAATGCAAACAAGGGTGAGTGTTTACTCAAACCTCTGAAGTCTGAAATTTGATCCGCTTCAAAGCCGCTTCGATTTAATACGATGATCGATCCAAAGGCAGCCAAACTCATTAATATATAAGCAAATACATAAAAAATAGCTGATCCATAACCCTCTAGAACGCCGGTGACAAAGCCAAGAAGCACAAACCCTACATGTGATATTGTTGAATAAGCGAGCATTCTCTTGATATTCACTTGAGTCAATGCAACTAGCGAGCCGACAGCAATGGAAAGGACAGCTAGGATCATGAATAAATCAGCCCAATACTGCTGAAAATTACCCAAACCATCGATGAGCAGTCGAACCAATAGAGCCACAGCTGCTATCTTTGGAACTGTAGATAAAAACATAGTGACTGAGGTTGGTGAGCCTTGATACACATCTGGCACCCACATATGAAAAGGAACTGCGCCAAGTTTAAATGCAACTCCAATGACTAAGAACACAAGTCCAAAATTTAGGATCAAGATTTCTTGGGGCTCTAGTGAAGCAAGACTTGCAAAACTTGCTATTTCAGCAATATCAAGGTTTCCAGTGATTCCATAGATCATTGACATTCCATATAGCAATAAACCAGATGCTATAGCGCCAAGAACAAAATATTTAAGTGCGGCCTCTATCGCAAAAGCCCTGTCTCTTGCAGTAGCAATAAGGGCATACAGGGAAAGAGACATAATCTCTAGACCAAGATATAAAGTCAGAAGGCTGTGCCCAGATACCATGACAAGCATTCCTAAAATTGACATAAGTGCAAGAATGAAATACTCATTCCTTAGAAGGCCATGAACACTCAAGTAATGCCGTGAATAGACCAACGCAATAATTGAAAAACCAGCTATAAAGACCTTAAAGGTTGATCCTAACGTGTCAAGCACGAAGGTTCCAGAGAATATTGTTGCGCTCTCTCCAATTAAGTTAAATGCCAACAAACCAGTTATTAGGAGTGCTAGTTGCGAGAGATGGTAAGTAAACCTTTTTAGCTCTTCCTTTACATACAAATCGAACAAAAGAATACAAGAGATTGCTGCCAACAAAAATAGCTCTGGCATTACAAATATTAGTTCTGAAATATTAAACTTAAAATTCATCATAACATGCCCGGTATTTTAGTTGTAAGTGCCTGCTCAAGAAGGTTCGCTATACTTACGTGCATAACCTCAATAACTGGCTGAGGATAGACTCCCATCCATAAAACTGCAACTGCAAGCACTGTGAGAATACCAAACTCTCTAGCATTAATATCATTTAGTTTACTAACCTCTGGATTTATGACTGGCCCCCAAAAGACGCGTTTAACCATCCACAACGTGTAAGCTGCTCCAACTATCAAAGTCATAGCGGCTAAAAATGCATACCAAAAGTTTGCTTGAAGCGCGCCTAGAATAACCATAAATTCACCCACAAAACCTGAGGTGCCAGGAAGCCCTGCATTTGCCATTGCAAAAAGTACGGCAAACCCTGTAAATTTAGGCATTGAATTCACGACGCCTCCGTATGTCGAAATCTCTCTTGAGTGCAGTCGATCATAAAGCACCCCAACTACTAGGAACATCGCTGCAGATATAAAGCCATGTGAAACCATTTGAATCATTGCTCCTTCTAGTCCCAGGTAGGCACTCTCTATACTTGCCCCTGCAATCGATAATAGTTCTCCATTTGAGTCCATCTTCATAATTGAAAATAAAGCAAACACGCCCAAAGTAACAAATCCCATATGCGAGATTGATGAGTAGGCAATCAATTTCTTCATGTCTTTTTGGACTAAAGCAACGAAGCCAATATAGACAATGGCAATCAATGAAAGAACAATGACTACAAAAGCAAAATATGACGATGCATCCGGTGCTATAGGTAGTGAAAATCTAAAGAATCCATAACCACCCATTTTCAACATAATAGCAGCCAGAATTACTGATCCCCCTGTCGGCGCCTGAACGTGAGCATCAGGAAGCCATGTATGAACTGGAAACATTGGAACTTTGACCGCAAATGCAAGGAAAAATGCCCAGAAAATCCAGCTCTGCTGACTCAATGTTAATGGCAAAGAATGCATATCAGAAATAGCAAATGATCCACCAAGATTGTACATATAAATGAGTGAAACCAGCATAAATACTGAACCTAAGAATGTGTACAAAAAGAACTTAATTGAGGCATAGACACGATTTTGACCACCCCAAACACCAATGATTAAGAGCATTGGGATTAATGAGGCCTCCCAAAAAACATAGTAAAGCATTGAGTCCATCGCTGAGAAGACACCAATAATGATTCCTTCCATCATCAAAAATGCTGCCATGTAGTCTGCTATCCTATCCTTGATAACCTCCCAACCAGCAATGATGACCAATATTGTAGAAAAAGTAGTCAAGATAATCAAAGGCATTGAAATTCCATCTATTCCCAGATGATAAAAAATATTAAACTGAGATATCCAGCTCATTTTTTCAACAAACTGCATCGATGATGTATTTGTATCAAAGTCTAAAAACAAATTTATAGATAAAACAAAGACGAGTATTGATATGCCAACGCTGGCCCATCTTGCAAGTTGGCTTCTATTATTTCCAATCAACAGTACTGCGCCAGCACCGAAAATAGGCAACCATATCAAAATACTTAGCAATGAATCCATACTTCTACCTTAACTAAAAAATGAATAATCTGAAGCGATTAATACCCAACCCAAAACAAGCATCAAACTCACTATCATAAAAAATGCATAGTGGTAGACATAGCCAGTCTGAACAGGTCTTATGAAGGCACCCAAATAACGTGTAAATTTCGCACTGCCGTTGACAAGCAGCTTGTCAATTAAAGCCATATCTGAGACCTTCCAAAGGAGATTACCAACCTTTAGCGCTCCCTTTACAAAGATAATTTCATTAAATTTATCAAAACCATAAAGAGAGTTAAGCACATAGTTGGTCTTCTTGAATTTTGACTGAATCAACTCTGCCCAATCAGTTCGATACAAACAAAACACCCATGCTGTAAAGCCGCCGCCAATCATCATCCAGAATGGAAGCGTAACTACAGAATGAGTTATGAGTGCGAATGCAGAGTGGAAATGACTTTTGAGTTTTTCTAAAGCATGGTGCGATGAATCAATAGTAATTGCATTTTCTAGCCATCCACCAAATAACATTGGCTCAATAGTTAAGTAACCTATTACAACCGAGGGTATTGCAAGGAGAACTAGTGGTACCGTTATTGATGGAGCAGTCTCATGAAGGTGCTCCTCAGTATGGCTATCAACTCTAGATTCACCATGAAAAACTAAGAACAATAATCTCAAACTATAAAAGGCAGTTATAAATACGCCCAGCACAACAGCGAAGTAGGCCCAACCTGCAAAAGGCAAATCAGAATAATGCACAGCTTCAATAATCATATCTTTTGAATAGAAGCCTGCAAATCCAGGGAATCCAATTAAAGCTAAAGTGCCCAGAAGAGAGGTAATATAAGTGATAGGCATTTTCTTTCTAAGGCCGCCCATTTTTCTAATATCTTGTTCGTGGTGAAGGGCAACAATGACTGAACCAGCTGCCAAAAAAAGCAGTGCTTTAAAAAAGGCATGCGTCATCAGATGAAATATGGCAACAGAGTAGGTGCTCACACCAAGTGCTACTGTCATGTAGCCGAGCTGTGAGAGGGTTGAATAAGCAACGACCCTTTTAATATCATTTTGAACGATACCGAGCAATCCCATAAATAGCGCAGTAATTGCACCGATAATCATTACCACAGTCAATGCAACGTCACTTAATTCAAATAACGGAGACATACGAGACACCATAAATATTCCTGCTGTTACCATGGTCGCAGCATGAATCAGCGCTGAAATTGGCGTTGGGCCTTCCATTGAACCTGGCAGCCAAACATGAAGAGGGACTTGGGCAGACTTACCCATCGCTCCAACAAATAAAAGAAGACATACAACTGTTATAGCGGAAACACCACCAAACAATGTTTGCCCTTCAATGAGCTCTTTTTGACTGAATGTCTCAGCATAGTCAAGCGTTCCAAAAAACATGAGAACAAAGGCGATACCCAAAAGAAAGCCAAAATCTCCAACTCGGTTAACAAGGAAAGCTTTTAAATTTGCCTCAATAGCCGACTCTTTATGATGCCAAAATCCAATCAAAAGATATGAAACCAATCCAACAGCCTCCCATCCAAAAAATAGCTGCATAAAGTTATTTGAGATCACAAGGGTAAACATTGCAAAAGTAAAAAGGGAGATATAACTAAAAAATTTAGTGTATCCCTTGTCATCATGCATATAGCCTATGGTGTATATATGCACCATTAGGGAGACAAAAGAAACAACGACCAACATTACCGCAGTTAAGTTATCTACTAGAAACCCAACACTTATATTGAGACCACCAATTTGCATCCAGGTATAGATGTTCTGATTAAAAATATCAGCGTCATTTAAAACATGGTGATTAAAAACATAGATTGACAAAACTGTAGAAATAGCAACCCCTAGAATGGTGATTGAATGTGAAATCTTTCTACCTAATCTGTTTCCTGAAAGCCCAACAATCACAGAGCCCAATAAAGGCGCTAGAACAATTGTCAAATAAATATCAAGCATCACTACCCCTTTAAAGTATTTGTGACATCAATATCTATCGAGCCACGATTTCTATACATCAATGTCAAAATTGCAAGACCGATAGCAACTTCTGCAGCAGCCACAGTCAGAATAAAGAATACAAATATCTGCCCAGATAGATCTGAACCATAAAAAGAAAAGGCAATGAAGTTTGTATTAACTGCCGCTAAAATTAACTCGACACACATCAATATCATGATAATGTTTGTCCTGTTGATAAATATGCCAGCAAGTCCAATACAGAAAACAATTGAGCTGAGGATTAAATAGTCAGAAAGTGCTATCATTTTGACTCCTTAGCTTTGTCTTTATTGATGTTTGCAAACCTCATTCTATCTTTGGCTTGAACATTTATTTGCTCAGAAATAATTTGCTTTTTACTATTAGTCTGATTCCTGTGAACAAGAGTAATTGCCGCAATAATTGCAATCAATAGAAGTATCGCTGCAAGTTCAAATGGATAGACATAGACGGTATAAAGCTGCTCAGCAATAGCGGTAATATTACTGTAGGATGCGCTATGTTTCTCCGGCAATCCAACCACCTCTAGATCGAAAGGACCTGCGTTCAACACCAGAGCCATTTGAACAATAACTACAATCGATACAAAAATACCTAACGGAAGATAACGCGTAAACTGAGCTCTAAGTGTCGACTGTTCTGTATCCAGCATCTTGATCACAAACATAAATAGGACCATAACAGCACCTACATAAATCAATATGAGCGTAATAGCCAAAAACTCTGCTTCAAGAAGAAGCCAGAGACTTGCCGCACTGAAAAAAGTTAGGATGAGCCAGAGCGCAGCTTTCGCTGTGTTTCTTGAGGTAATCATCACGAATGAGCTCACGACAAAGAAGAATGAGAACACATAAAATAAGATTGATGTAAATTCCATAACTGCCCTTACCTATATTTAGAGTCTTCAAGTTTAGCCTTATTAATGGCCTCTTCATTTTCGTCACCAATAGCTAATAGACTTTTTTTATCAATAACACTTCCCTCTCTTGACTCAAATGCATAATCAAAGATATGCGTTTCAACAATTGCATCGACTGGGCAGGCTTCCTCACAAAAACCACAAAAAATACACTTAAATAAATCAATATCATATTGAGTTGTTCTTCTTGTTCCATCTTCTCTCATTTCTGAGTCAATAGTGATAGCATTTGCTGGGCAAACTGCTTCACAAAGTTTGCACGCTATACATCTTTCTTCACCATTTGGATAACGACGCAGGGCATGAAGACCTCTAAATCTTGGAGAAATTGGTGTACGCTCTTCAGGAAATTGAACAGTGATTTTTTTATTTACAAATTCCTTACTTGTAACCTTGAGACCTGTTCTTAGCTCGCCAAGGCTAAAGTCATTCACTAATTTTTTAACTTTATTTACCATTTCTCGTTCTCCTTAAAACCAAGGCCCAATATTTAATTGTGTCATCAATGCCACGACAAATATCCAAACAATTGTCAAGGGCAAGAAAACTTTCCAACATAATCTCATGATTTGGTCATACCTAAATCTAGGAAATGATGCACGTATCCAAAAGTATAAGAATAAAAAGAAACTCATTTTAGCCAGTAGCCAAATTAAATCAGGAACAAATGCAAACCAACTCTCAAGATAAGGGATGCCATCAAATGGCGAATGCCAGCCACCAAAAAACAACAAAACTGCAAGCATGGCCATAAAGATCATATTGAAGTATTCAGCCATGAAAAATAAAGCAAATGGCATTCCAGAATATTCTACATGGGTACCTCCAACAATCTCAGACTCACCTTCAACAACATCAAAAGGCGCTCTATTGGTTTCTACTAATGCACCAATCCAGAACACAATCATCATTGGAAATAATGGAATCCAATACCAATTCAATATGCCGCCAGATTGACTTTCAACAACAGTATTCAGGTTGACTGAGCTCGCAATCATAACTACAGTTACTAAAACGAAACCTATAACAAGCTCATAAGAAATAAGCAACGCTGTGCTTCTTAGTGCTCCTAAAAGAGGGTATTTTGAATTAGAGGCCCACCCCGCTAATACAATACCATATACACCTACCGATCCAATTGCCATGACATAAAGCAGACTCACATCCAGGTTGGCAATATAAAAATCTTCACCAAGAGGGACAACTGCCCAAACTGCGACTGCAGGAACAAAGGCTAAAATAGGTGCCAGTAAAAATAGGTATATATTTGACTTAGATGGAAAAATAATTTCTTTAAATAGCATTTTAAAGACATCTGCAAATGGCTGCAGAAGTCCGAATGGACCCACACGATTAGGTCCAATTCTGAGTTGCATAAAGCCGATCACTTTTCTTTCAGCATAGGTCATATATGCCATCGCAATAATTAAAGGGAAAATTAGCGCTAAACCTTTAATTACAATAATTAAGATATCGGCTAGGCTTCCATTAAACCAAGGAATCAACTGGTGTGTAAGTTCTACAAATGATTGCCACATAATCAATACCCCCTATGCCCTTCGAGCTTGATTAGTATGAATAAACACATAGTCTTCAGCGACACTCTCTTCAATTGAAACTGGGACACCTAAATAAAGATCATCATCGCTTAGTCCAATCTTTTGGGCAGTCATTTTTGAGACATACGCTTTGTTAATCATGCCTACATTGGACTCTTGAAGAGCTTTAGCTCTTCGAGTCACGCTGTCAGATGCATAGGGCGCATACTGCCAATGAGTGGTTACCTGAGAATCATCAATACTCTGAATGTTAACTTCATCAAAACTTGATTTCACCTTGGAAGATTGAAGCGCCTCCTCTTTTACCTGAGTGGAATCTACATAATCAAAACCCTCTAAATCCAACAAATCAGCCATCACTTTGATAATCTTCCAGCCAGGCTTAGATTCACCTGGGCTTTTGACGGATGCGCTATATGACTGGACAAGCCCATCAAAATTAATGTGCGTTCCAGAAGATTCATAGAAAGAGGCCATAGGAAGAATCACATCTGCACTTCTTAGCAGTGACTGATTCTCGAAACTGCTCAGCGCAACAACAAAAACATCTTCCTTACTAAAATGATCTTGAGCCGACTTTGAGTCAATAAAATCATACTCAGAATCCACATCCATCAATAAGTATGCCTTAACATTATCAATAAACATTGAAATGGCGTTAAGTCCCTTATCAGAGGGAATAAAGTTGGCCTTTTCGGCTGAATGAGAGTTGCCTGATATAGTTATATTTGCAATTTTAAGGTTTGTTGTAGATGCAATTTTCTGAATCAGGTTTATAATCGCGAGGGAATTTGGATTGCTGTTAAGGTGCTCTCCAAAAACAATCACTCCGTTTTCTGATGCAATTAAGTCGTCCGCAATTACGTTGTGAATTTCACTTGGAATGACATCAGATAAATCATTAGGGGTATCTTGATTCGTTTTTAAATTTACTGCCTTTAAAACAGATTGAAGTGCTGATAATAATTTTTGCGGCGCTGTCAATGCATCACATTTTGTTTTGAAATTAAAATCAAAATTTTTACTGTTCATCGTATTGACAGATGCGCCATCCAAAGTAGCCTTTCTAATTCGATGATTAATCATAGGCTGCTCGAGTCGAGTATATGATCCAATAATTAAGGCGTGGTCAACAGATTCAATTTCTGACAAAGTTATCGATGACTCTAGAGAGCTGCCAGTGCTTAATTGAGTTTGATCTAACCTGAAATCAATATTTTCTGATCCAAACTTACGAGCTAATTTTTGCATCAAATAGAACTCTTCCAATGATGTATGTTTTGACGCCAAAACACCCATTTGATCGGGATTTATTGCATTATTTTTGATTCCATTCACCGCAAACTGAAGGGCTTGCTGCCAATCAGTTTCTTGCCACTCACCGTCAACTTTAATTTTAGGTTTTAGCGCACGGCTTTCATGATTCAGACCTTCGTATGAAAAGCGATCCCTGTCGGAAATCCATGTTTCGTTAATAGAGTCATTGTCTCTAGCAACAACTCTCTTTACTTTGCCTCTGTAGCTCTGAGTATAGATGTTTGATCCAACCAAGTCATGACGAGCAACGCTCTGGACTGCGTTCATTTGCCATGTTCGAGCTTCATATCTAAACGGTTTGGAAGTTAAAGCTCCAACCGGACAAACATCGATCATATTTCCTGATAACTCTGACTGAATTCCTTCAGTTAGGAACGGTTCAATTTTGACACCTTCGCCTCTTCCAGTTCCGCCCATTTCGACAATGCCAGCCACTTCAGCGCCAAATCTGACACACCTTGTGCAGTGGATACAACGAGTCATATCAGTCTGGACAAGAGCCCCAATGCCTTTATCAGGAACGATTCTCTTGCCTAAATTAAATTTCGAGACATCTGAGCCATACTCCATGGCCACATCTTGAAGTTCACACTCACCGCCTTGATCACATATTGGGCAATCCAAAGGGTGATTGATAAGCAAAAACTCCATGACTGCTTTTTGTGCAAACTTAGCCTTGTCATTTTTTGTATTAATTATCATACCATTTGCAGCAGGGGTTGAGCATGCTGGCTGGGCCTTAGGAACACCCTCAACGTCAACCAAACACATTCTGCAGTTTGCAGCAACGGATAACTTTTTATGATAGCAAAAGCGAGGTACATCTATCCCCTCTCTATCTGCAATACTGATGATTGAGTCGCCTTGGTTGGCCTTGACTAAATTACCATCAATTTCAATTTCAATTTCAGACACTTGCTGCTTCCTCAATCAGGTTATGCTCTTCTTCCACCATACTCTTTCCGTTTTGAATATAGTATTCGAACTCTTCCCTAAAATGCTTGATGAAGCTCTCGACAGGGGTTGCAGCTGCGTCTCCAAGAGCGCAGATTGTATTTCCCATGATTTTTTCTCCAACTGACAACAGTAAATCTAGGTCTTCCTTTTTACCATTTCCATCAAGAATCCTTTGAAGCATCCTGTATAGCCAGCCTGTCCCTTCTCTACAAGGGGTACACTGTCCACATGATTCGTCATAATAGAAATGCGCCAAACGCGTTAAAGTTTTAACCATGCATGTTGTGTCGTCCATGACGATGACTGAGCCCGCGCCAAGCATTGACTCAGCATTTGCTATGCTATCATAGTCCATGTTCATTTGCATAGCCGTCTCTGCTGTTAAGATTGGTGTTGATGAGCCTCCTGGAATAACCGCTTTAAGCTTTCTACCCTCTTTTAGTCCGCCAGCCAATTCTAGTAATTTAGAAAATGGTGTTCCCATCGGAACTTCAAAGTTAGCTGGCTTCTTAACATTACCAGTCACGGAGAAACATTTCGTTCCTCCAGAATTTTCAACTCCCAAGTCGGCAAACCACTGGCCACCTTTTGAAAGAATCTCAGGCACTGAAGCAAAAGTTTCAGTATTGTTAATGGTAGTAGGTTTGCCATAAAGTCCAACATTAGCAGGGAAAGGGGGTTTAAATCTCGGCTGGCCTTTTTTGCCCTCAAGAGACTCAAGTAAAGCTGTTTCCTCTCCGCAAATGTATGCGCCAGCCCCAAGATGAGTATATAAATCAAAAGACACAGAACTGCCTTTAAGGTTCTTTCCAAGTAAGCCTGCCTCATAAGCATCTTTCAAGCCCTCTTCAAAGCGATAATAAGGCTCCATAAATTCGCCTCGGATATAGTTATAGCCAACTGATGCATTCATTACAAATCCAGCAATCGCCATACCCTCAATGACAGAGTGAGGATTGTATCTAAGAATATCTCGGTCATGACAGGTGCCTGGCTCACCCTCATCTGAGTTGCACACGACATACTTCTGACCTTCTTGGTTTCGAGGCATAAAACTCCACTTCAAACCAGTCGGGAAGCCAGCACCGCCTCGCCCTCTCAGTCCTGAGATTTTTAATTCTGTAATAACTTCATCTGGCGTTATTTCACCATTAAGAATTTTGCGCCAAACTTTGTAACCACCTTGGGCTTCATAAGTAGCAAGACTTGCTGGATTCTCTTTATCTATGTTCTTAAAGCAAACTTCATTCATTTTAAATCTTCCAAAATTATATCTAGTTTATTTGTTGTTAGATGTTCATGATATTGGTCACCAATCTGACACATTGGGCCGCCGACACAAGCACCCAAACATTCAACTTTCTTGACACTAACTAAACCATCTTTGCTAACCTGCCCCGTTTTAACTTCGAGCTTATCTTCTAAGTAGGAGATCAGCGCATCTGATCCATTGAGCATGCAAGAGATGTTATGACAGAATCTAATGACATGTTTTCCGACAGGCTTATGGTTATAGTTTTCATAAAATGTTGCAACTTCTTGAACACTAATTGCTGGCATGTCTAAGTAGTCAGCAACAGCCTGCATTAAGTCACCATTTAAGCTACCACCGTTCTCTTTTTGAACAATTGTTAAAGCTTGCATTACTGCAGAACTACCGCGACCTTCTGGATATTTAGAAACCCAAATATCAATCTCTTTTTTTGCTTGTTCAGAAATCATCTATCTACCTCACCAAAAACAATATCTTGAGAGCCAATAATGGTCACAACATCAGATAGCATATGACCCTTAGACATCTCATCCATTGCTGCCAGATGCGCAAAGCCAGGGGCTCTAATCTTAACTCTGTATGGCTTGTTTGCTCCATCTGAGACTAGGTAAACACCAAATTCGCCTTTTGGCGCTTCCACTGCTGTGTAGGCTTCTCCCTCAGGCAAGCAATAGCCTTCAGTAAATAATTTAAAGTGATGAATCAGTGACTCCATATCATCCTTCATATCTTCTCTGTTTGGCGGCGTTACTTTGTGATCATCAGACATCACCGGTCCAGAGTTAGCTTTAAGCCAAGCAACACACTGATTAATGATGTGAGTTGATTGGCGCATTTCTTCCATTCTGACTAGATATCGATCATAGCAATCACCTGTCACGCCCACAGGAACATCAAAATCTAATTTATCATAAACTGAATAAGGCTCGTTTCTACGAATATCCCATTCAACTCCTGATCCTCTCAACATAGCACCAGTGAAACCAAGCTGCATCGCTCTCTCGGGAGAAACTACTGCTATATTGACGAGTCTTTGTTTCCAGATTCTGTTATCAGTTAATAAATCTGAGTACTGCTTGATACTTGCTGGGAACTTATTTGCAAAGTCTTCAATAAAGTCAAGGAGTGAGCCTTGACGGTTTTCGTTAATCTCTTTGAGCTTTTCTTTCGATCTTAACTTGGAATCAAGATACTGTGGCATTGAGTCAGGTAAGTCTCTGTAGACTCCGCCTGGTCTATAATAAGTCGCGTGCATCCTTGATCCACTGACGGCTTCATAGCAATCAATCAACGTTTCACGCTCACGAAAGGCATATAAAAACACGCTCATCGCTCCAACATCTAAAGCATGAGTTCCAATCCACATCAAGTGGTTCATTATTCGAGTAATTTCATCAAACATGACTCTAATGTATTCAGCACGCTCTGGCACCTTAAGTCCAAGCATTTTTTCTATACTCATCACATAGGCGTGCTCATTACACATCATCGATACATAATCAAGGCGATCCATATAACCAATGGATTGGTTATATGGCTTAGATTCAGCTAATTTTTCAGTACCGCGATGTAAAAGTCCAATATGAGGGTCTGCTCTTTCAACGACCTCACCATCCAGCTCTAGAATAAGTCTTAGGACTCCATGAGCAGCAGGGTGCTGAGGACCAAAGTTAAGCGTATAATTTTTCATTTCTGACATACTTACTTCCTTATCACTCTTGGAACATTAACATTTGGTTCAATACTCACAGGCTCATAAACTACTCTTCCCAGCTGTTCATCGTATCTCATTTCAACTTCACCAATCATTGGGAAATCTTTCCTGAGAGGATGGCCCACGAAACCATAATCAGTCAGAATTCTTCTAAGGTCATTATGGTTCTCAAATAAAATTCCAAACAAATCAAAAGCCTCTCTTTCAAACCAATCCGCACAATTCCAAATTTTTGTGACTGATTGAATCATCAAATTGTCAGCAGAAAGCACTGCTTTGACTCTAAGTCTCTGGTTACTTGAAACTGATAAAAGATGGTAAACAACACCAAAGCGCTGCTCTTTTTGAGTGGTTGATTTTTGTACTTGTCGAGCCCTTCCAAAACCTGAAGAGCTTGCGTTTCCATTCCAGTCAGATTCACCATAAGTCAAATAATCAATGCCACAAAGATCAATCAAAATTTCAAATTTAAATTCGTCTTTGAGCTTCTGACATACTTTGACAACATCTTCACTCTTAATAACAAGAGTAAGTTCATCATAAGCTTCTGTCACATTTTTTTTACCAAAAGCTTTGGATAATTTTTGCTTTAATTCTTTCATAATTTAGGTTCGTGCTATCGTGTTGGTTCTTCGGATTTTGTCTTGTAACTGAAGAATTCCGTATAACAGCGCCTCAGCTGTTGGAGGGCATCCTGGAACATAGACGTCAACAGGGACAATTCGATCACACCCTCTAACTACAGCATAAGAGTAATGGTAGTATCCACCACCATTTGCACAGGAGCCCATCGATAAGACATACTTTGGCTCTGGCATTTGGTCATAGACCTTCCTTAGAGCAGGAGCCATCTTGTTCGTGAGTGTTCCAGCCACAATCATTAAGTCTGACTGACGAGGAGTTGGTCTAAAAACGATACCAAAACGATCAAGGTCGTACCGTGATGAGCCAGCCTCCATCATCTCTACAGCACAGCATGCTAGACCAAAAGTCATTGGCCAGAGTGAGCCTGTCCTTGCCCAGTTGATAACTTTGTCAAGGGATGTGGTAACAAAGCCTTCTTTCATTAAACCTTCAATTGCCATAATTAATCCTCATTATTCCCACTCTAAAGCCCCTTTTTTCCACTCAAAGATAAAGCCAACCACTAGAAGCAATAAAAATATAGACATTGCAACAAAACCAAACCAACCTAACTTAGCTTGAACCACTGCCCAAGGGATGAAAAAGGCCACCTCGAGATCAAAAAGCACAA
>Ga0233427_10002102_pt1 | contig 19507 bp, 16 predicted proteins | sample SI_118_April2016_5_FD_179885 | JGI IMG/M metagenome (GOLD analysis project Ga0233427, IMG submission 179885) | Seawater microbial communities from Saanich Inlet, British Columbia, Canada - SI_118_April2016_100_MG | ecosystem: Environmental > Aquatic > Marine > Inlet | place: Canada: British...
AGAAGGCGCTTAGCCTTCGCCCTCACCCGTCCCCTTGCCCTTGTGCCGCGGAGTGTTTGCCGTGCCCGGAATCAATCAGGAAAACCGGCCCTTCGTGGGAATTCTCGCGTTAGTAATCGGCCTTTTCGTCTTCTCGCTGCAGGACGTCATCATTAAGCTCTTCAGCAAAGAGTATTCCATCCTGCAGATTGTCATTGTCCGGAGTGTGATTGCCCTGACGCTGATCGGCATCATTGTTGCGATACGGCTAGGGCGCAGTGGCTTTCGCGTATATCAGCCTTTCAAGATTATCCTGAAAGGGATTCTGGGCTTTCTTTCCTATCTGGCGTTCTACCTCTCTATTGCTGCCCTGCCGCTGATCGATGCGGTCACTATTGCCTTCACCGCGCCGATCATAGTAGTCGTGTTTTCGTCTGTTCTGATTGGAGAACCAGTCGGCCTGCGGCGTTGGCTGACGACACTAACAGGCTTTGGCGGCGTCTTGATCGCGGTGGGTTTTGAAGGACGTCTGGCCAACATCGCGATCGCTTTGGCGTTCCTGGCCGCGCTCACGTATGCGCTCAATAGTGTGATGGCCCGCTACATCAGTTCAGAAGACAGTCCCTGGACAGTAACTTTCTATTTCACGCTGGCTCATTCTGCCGGCGGCTTCATTACTTATCTGATTGTCCTAGCAACGGTCAGTGGGCAGGCCGTGGAACATCCCTCTTTGGCTTTTCTACTTCGGGACTGGGTCCGACCCGACCCAACTGATCTCGCTATCATGGCATCGCTGGGCGTGATCGCAACCATCGGATTTTTCTGTCTCAACAAGGCCTATCTCAGTGCCCGCGCGGCGACGGTCGCCCCTTTTGAATACAGTTATATTATTTGGGCAGCGTTATTCGGCTATCTCATCTGGGGTGAGATTCCGGCAATCATGACAATTATCGGGCTTGCAATTCTGATTGGAAGCAACATTTTCGCACTACGAACGGAGGTGCGGAGTATGCGGTCGAAGACCTGATGACGACTTAGATGGCCCAACATTGATAGGCCTCAGACCGGTGTTATCAAGTGCCGAGATATGCGCTAACGACTGAGGAATCCGTTCGGGCCTCGTCACCACTGCCTTGCCACGCCAGATGGCCAGACTCCAGTACCGCAACCTGATCCGCTACGTCCAGAGCCCGCTGTGTGCTCTGCTCAACCAAAACAATCAGCAGACCCTGTTTCTTAAGTGTATCAACCACCTGGTAACACTCATCCACCATCTTCGGCATCAGACCTAATGACAGTTCATCCACGAGAAGAATCTTGGGGTCCGCCATCATCGCCCGGGCAATAGCCAGCATCTGTTGCTCGCCCCCAGACAAAGAACCTGCTAACTGACTGCGCCGCTCTGCCAATCTAGGGAAAATCTGATAAACGTTATCCCGATTGGTCGCCAGTCTGGCTCGTTCAAGGGTGTGGCCGCCCACCGTCAGGTTGTCTTCAACGGAGAGATCTGGAAACACCCGCCTCCCCTCCGGCACCAACGCAATCCCGTACTGCAGTCGTTCCCGAGCAGGTCCTGCACTGATATCGCACCCATCTACTGTAATCGAACCCTGATTCGGCGGCAGATGGCCTGCGAGCGCCATAATGGTCGTCGTCTTTCCAGCACCATTCGCGCCAATTAGCGCAAAGACTTCGCCGGCGGCGGCATCGAAGGAGAGATCATGCACCGCCACAATATCCCCATACCCGCACTGAATATTTTTTACGCTGAGCATCAGATTGCTCCTTCACCCAGATAAGCGGCCCGCACCTTCGGATTAGCCATAACCTCCTCCGTCGCGCCGAAGTCAAGGTAGCGCCCCTGATCCTGAACAAACAGCTTTGGACAAATTCGAATGACTTCCCGAAGGTTATGTTCTATCAGAATAATACTGCGCGACTCAGTAACCAACGACGCGATTCGGTCCGCCATCTGGGCGGCTTCGGCTTGATTCAGGCCTGCAAGAGGCTCGTCTAGAAGGATCAGTTCCGGCTCGAGCGCGAGGGCGCGGGCGAGTTCCAAGCATTTGAGGTAACCTAGAGGAACCGCCGACGGGTAATCATCTGCAGCGGCCGCAATTCCAACGAGCTCCAGCAATTCGCGTCCCCGCTGTAGTTCAGCGTTTCGGTCAACGGTAGTCATTGCCTGCCACGGTGAACCCATCCGGCGGGACCCACAGGCGAGCGCCACATTCTCTGCGAGTGTAAAGGTGGCCAACGGTTTTACGATCTGCTGGGCAAGCGCAAGTCCCGATCGCACACGCCGATCGATAGTCCAACCCGTGACATCCTGACCGTTCAACAGGATACTTCCCGAGGTTGGTCGGACCAGTCCTGAGATAACTCGCATGAGCGTTGTCTTGCCAGCACCGTTAGGCCCAATGATTCCGATCAATTCCCCGCGATCCACCTGAAGAGAAAGGTCCGCGACCGCCGTCACTCCGCCAAACTGAACCGTCACATCGGATACGCTGAGAAGCATTGTCGCGTACTACCGAAGTCTTCGTCGGAAACTTTGTAGTGCACCTGCGATCCCGTTAGGCGAGAAACGCATGACTGCGAAGACCAATAGTCCGTAAATCAGAAGTTTATAGTCGTCTATAAACTGGAACCATAACGGGAGAACCGATAAAACCGCCGCCGCAAGAGCCACTGCCCATACGGATCCGATACCGCCGATAATTACCATTGCTAGAACCGTGACGGACTCAACAAACCCAAAGCTGTCCGGCCCGATATACCGGACATGATGGGCGTAGAGCGCACCCGCGACTCCTGCACCTGCCGTACCGATCACAAATGCCCAAAGTTTGAATCGGGGTACGTCGATTCCCAGGATCCGCGCGGTATCTTCGTCATCGGCAATCGAGTCAAAGCCGAACCCCATCCAGGAACGTTTCAGATAAACGGTTACAGCCGCAAACAACCCGGCGCAGGCCAGTGCCACCACCAGTAGTCCGATTCGACCAAAGCCAAATGCAGGAATACCTGAAATTCCAATTTCACCGCCCAACCATTCCTGTTTTCTTACAAATCCGACGAACAGAAATGCAATTCCCATCGTGGTTATCGCCAGAAAATCATGACGAACCCGCAAAGACATGAGGCCAACGAAAAATCCGATCAGACCGGCGATACCTGCCGCCGGCAACAGCGCGATCAGTAATGGCCATCCGGCTTTGGTCAGCATTGCTCCGACATACGCTCCGATTCCGTAAAAGGCGGCATGGCCCAAACTGACCTGTCCACAAAAGCCTGTAATCACGTTCAGCGAGAGCGCGAACAGCACCATGATTGCCATCGTGGTCAGCAGAATGACTTCATATGCCATTATTTTTCTACCCGGCCTTAAACAGGCCCTGCGGCCTTATCATGAGAGCAATCACAAGAAACGCGAAAGCGAGAGCATCGCGATCCAGTATATGGCCGACGTAAACCGTCCCAAAGGATTCGACGATGCCAATGGCAATGGAGGCAACCAGTGTACCGCGTACGCTCCCCAGTCCACCCAACACAATAATTGCCAGCGCCTTGTACGAGGCAACCGCACCCATGGTCGGCTCCACCAAATTGGTCAGTAACGCGACCATCACGCCGGCCGCAGCCGCGAGGGCAGACCCGATGAAAAAATTGAGGTACCGGACTCTCTCGATATTGATGCCAAACGATGATGCGATTTGGGAATCAGTCACCGTTGCCTTCCACGCAATTCCGGTCCGGGTCCGGGTTGAAAGCCAAGCCAGGATTGACAGTATTACGATCGCCATCCCAATCACCAACAACTTTGAATGACTAATCAGTAACCCCCCGCCGAGATTCACCTGAGTTCGAAGCGGGGGATTTTCAAATGAGAGGCCATAACTCCCAAAGACGAGTCTGAACACTTCTTCAAAGGCTATAAAAAGTCCAATAGATGCAATCAGGGCAACAAGCGGAGATTGGTCCAGGAGCGGTTTATAAGCGAGCCGGTAGATCACTATTCCGAGTAATCCTACCGACACCATTGCGACGATCAGGGCGAGGGGCAGACTCCCTGTCTCGTTTGTAACAATGACGCCGATATAACCCCCCAAGGTAAACAGCGCCGCGTGCGCGACATGGAGGATTCGAAGCAGGCCGTAGATAAGCGTCAACCCTAATGCGATTAACGCATAGATCGCGCCCTGCACTATCCCCTGCAGCAAAAGGTCAAGAGCTAACATTAAGAATCTTCAGCAGGAAAAGATATGGGGCCTGAAGGCCCCATATCCCTATAAAGAAATCACTCCTCAGGCGGCGCAAGTAGTACCGGGTCCGAGATGACCGCGAAATGATGCCAACTGCCATCACGAACCACTTGAACCTGTACTGATTTTCTCACCTCGCCCAGTTTATTGAACGAGATATTTCCGGTTGCTGCATTGATAGAGGTTGAGGCAATCGCTTGACGCAATGCCGCTTTATCGCTCGGGTCTACCTGTTTCATCGCTTCAGCCAAGACCAGAACAGCGGTATGCGTCGATGCGCTTACCATGTCTGCGGGGTAACCTGACTTTTTCTGGAAACCCTGGATAAATGCTTGAGCAAGTGGATCGGTGGAATCGCGATCGAGAGATGTCGTAATAATCACACCCTCTGCAGCCGCGCCAGCGATTTTGATAAACATCTCGCCGTCATATCCTTCCTGGCCAATTACAGGGACATCAACTCCCGCCGCGCGCAACTGACTAACCAACGGTCCGGCAGTAAAGAAGTAGCCGGAAGCGTAGATAGCGTCCGGCGCTTCTGCCTTCACCTTGGAGACGATTGGGCCAAATTCTCTATCCTTGATGCTGTAGTCATACTCGCCGAGAATCTCAATTCCGAACTCTGCAGCCTTTTCTTTGAAGCCTGCCTCAAGCGATTTTCCAAAGTCGTTTGCTAGGGTGATGATGGAGACTCGCTTCTTGCCCATCATCTCGCCGACCAACTTGGCGCCGGCGCGCCCCTGCACTTCGCCCATAAACGACGTCCTGAAAACATAGTCACCTGATCGCGTAATGTCAGGATGGACCGCATATGCCGAGATATAGGGGGTAGCGTTTTCCTGGTAGATCGTAGCAGCCGCTCTGGTCGCACCCGAGTAACTTCCCGAGATTCCTGCCACAACGTCATCTTGCGTAATCAGTTTCGCAGCGAGTGGGGCCGACTCTTTCGGGCTCGCTTGGTCATCATAAATTACGAGTTCCAGGTCCTTTCCGTTAATCCCGCCTGCAGCATTGACCTGTTCAACAGCCAACTCAGCACCGATCCGCGCAGATTTACCATCTGCCGCAGCAAAACCAGTCAAAGGGACATTGAATCCCACCTTGATACTGTCAGCTTGCCCTGAAAACGACGCCGCGAGGACAACGGTTCCCAGAACTACCGATGCAAACCCCTTCGTGACTTTAGACATAACATCCTCCTGTTTTATTAATGTTCGCTACCCGTGCGTTTTACACCATCAGGTGCGTTCAAGCAATCCAACTTCGGTTGGCCTTGTTGATCTGACTAGTCAATCGGTTTTGTATCGGTGCGCGACAGGTAAGATACCCGGCCGCGATTAGGTAGATTTCATGATGAACCAATGGTCGAAAACCGTCCAAAAAAATACGCCTCGTATTCAGTTATTTCTGTTACTGACCCTTTCGTCCCCTCATGTCCCTGCCGACCTTTCCGGAACGCTTACTGGCGGCTGGATATCTGTCGGGGCGCTGGGCATGCTGCTTACCCATGAGGCGGGTCATATGGCTGTCGCCGCGGTCACAGGGATTAATGCCAACATCGATGACTTGACGGTGGTGTACCCCGGCGAGAACCTGACTCCCCGTCACCAACTTAGAGTCGCCTCAGCCGGGTTCCAAACCCAATGGCTACTCTCAGAAGTAGCTTTTGGGTATCTTCACGACGCTGAAAACTCCAAGCGAAGCCTTGCAACTGGTGCAGTCATTACCCATCTAGGGATTAGCGCTGCCTATCTGACCTTTTTAAACGACCATGAGGATGGGGATGTCATGGGAATCGCTAACGCGCTTGGAAGGGACAGAGACGAAGTTGCGGCGCTGGTGGCCATCCCTGCCCTTCTGGATACCTGGCGGCTTCTGGGTAACCCACCCAGATGGGTGCCTTCCCTGTCAGCCGCGAGCAAAGGCCTGATGGCGGCTTGGGTCTGGAACTGGTAGGGACCCCCCGCTCGTCCCATCCCGCGTCTACTGTGTGGCAATACCCGGTTCATGCTGGCGCAGCACGTACTTCTGGACTTTACCGGTGGCAGTCTTAGGCAGTTCCTCAACAAAACTGACCGCCTGAGGTGTTTTGAAGTGTGCCAGTTGTGAACGGACGTGCTCTTTGAGTTCGTCTTCGGTCGCTTGCGCGCCTTGCTTGAGCACCACAAACGCATGTGGACTCTCCCCCCATTTTTCGTGCGGCATACCGACCACTGCGGACTCTTGAACCGCCGGATGAGTCAACAGGCACCCTTCAAGTTCTACCGAGGAGATATTTTCACCACCGCTGATAATCACATCCTTGAAGCGATCGCGGATCTCGACATATCCATCGGGATGGACAACGGCAGCATCTCCAGAATGGAACCAACCGTCTTTAACCGCCGCCGCAGTCGCTCCGGGATCATTGTAGTAACCTGCCATCACCACATTACCGCGTACCGTGATTTCTCCCAGGGTAGTCCCGTCTGCCGGGACCTCAACACCCTTTTCATCGACAACGCGTACTTCCCCTGAACTGACCAACTCGACACCTTGCCGAGCTTTGACTTTCGACCGTTCTTCAATAGAAAGGATTTGATGCTCCGGTCTTGGCTCACAAACGGTGATGAGAGGCGCCGTCTCAGTAAGGCCGTAAACGTGGGTCAATTCCCAGCCCAGGTCTCTTTCTATCAGTTCAATCGTAGCGGCTGCAGGTGGTGCGCCAGCGGTGAAGAGGCGTACGCCCCTCGGGGCGCCTTCTCTTAATTTTTCCGGCGCGTTGGCGATACTGATCAACACTGTCGGTGCCGCGCAGAACATCGTGATTCCTTCTTCTTTGATGAGTTGGTAGATGGCAGCCGGCTCGACCTTTGGCAGACAGACATGAGTCATCCCCCGGGCCGTGTTTATCCACGTAAATGTCCAACCGTTGGCGTGAAACATCGGCAGGGTCCAAAGATACCGATCCGCCGGACTCAGATGATGCTGAACCAGCGTGCCCATGATGTTGATGTACGCATTGCGATGCGTGATCATGACGCCCTTGGGTCTAGCCGTTGTTCCGCTGGTGTAGTTAATCGTAATGAGATCCGACTCACTGATTTCGACCGGTTCAAACTCCGGGTCATGGGAGGTCAGGGTCTCCTCGTAGTCCAGCCACCCATCGCCGGATCCTTCGAGCGCAACAAACACTTCCACTGCTGGAATCTGACCCCTGATTGCGTCAATGGCCTCGAGATGATCGGGGTGTGCACAGACCGCTCTAGCCCCGCAATGGTTAATGATGTATGCAAAGTCTTCCGGTTTCAGCCTAAAGTTAATTGGGACCAACACAGCACCTATCTGCGGCACTGCATAGTAGGCCTCTAGGTGTGCATGCGTATTTGGGGCAATGTAGGCAACGCGATCACCCTGTTCCACACCGAGTGACTGAAGCGCCGTTGACCAGCGGTCGCACCGCTCGAGGAACTCACCGTACGTAAACCTGAGTTCACCGTCCACCACTCCTTCACGCTCGCGGTAAAGCCGTCGCGCTCGGCGGGCAAACTCCATGGGGGTTAAGGGTGTCTCCATGCTGCCTCCGGAAGATAACTGGATGTATCGGTCAAACCTGCCTGATAGAGTCAGACCCTAAGACATTGTGGGCAAGGGTGTCCAGCGCCCTCCAGCCGACCCAATTAATCAGGTCGATTCTCTATTCGGGGCGCGATAAAAGTAGGTAATCCGCTCCAGAAATACGCCCCTGCCGCTTACTTTTATCAGCCCCATCCCCTTCAAGAGCGATCCGAGAAGCTCCTACCATTCCCTGTCGGTCAAAATACCATCGCAGTCCTGTCGCACCGCGTCAGTCGCGAACTCCCGTTCTATGACCGTTTACTGGCGCTCTTTTTTGAAAAAGGCACTGTAGATACTACCGGCCACAGTCAAAAGCGCAGCCAAGATCAGGAATGCCGCAATCGGGCGATCGTAGAAACCGGTCCACTCAAAGTGAAGCATCTGCATCGCCTGTGCGAACGTCTGCTCACCGATCTTGCCAAGGATCAGACCCAACACAATTCCGGCAACGGAATATCCAGAGCGACGCAAGAAGAAACCCGCTACACCGGCAATGAACATCACGACCACGTCGATGACAAGACCTCGAACGGCATAAGCGCCTACCGTCGCAAGCAGCAGAATGAGTGGCGCCAGGAACTGAAACGGAATTCGCAAAAGATTGATTATCGTCTTTGTCTCAAGGAAGCCCACAAACAGAATCGAGAGATTTGCGAAAAACATGGCGGCGAACACCACCCAGACAAGATCCGGACTGTTGAGAAAAACCAGCGGTCCGGGCTCCATGTCATGCATTTGGAAAACGCCTACCATCATGGCGGTTAACGCACCTCCAGGGAGTCCCAGTGCCAGCAGTGGAATCATGGCGGCGCCTGTAGCCGCATTGTTGGCGGTCTCTGAGGAAATTACGCCTTCTAATTTTCCCTTGCCGAATTCACTTGGGTCTTTCGACCACCGTACGGCTTCGTTGTAACCCATGAACGCCGCGAGTGTAGCGCCTATACCCGGCAGGATGCCACAGAAAAACCCGATAACGATGGAGCGGAAAACAGCAAACTTGTGGGCAATCAATTCCGAGAGCGTGGGGAAATTGACGCTTAGTTTTGGCGCTTCGTAGACACCTGTGGCCTTTCTTTCTGCCTGGACAAAAATCTCGGAAACTGCAAAGAAGCCGAGAATTGTTGGAATGAAGTGAATTCCGGCCAATAGGTAGGGCATATTGAAGTCATAGCGCTCTATACCGCCGACCGGATCCATCCCAACGACCGCAATTATCAATCCCAACAAGATGGACAACCACCCTTTCCACAGCGTCTTGGCACCGACCGTTGCCGCAACAGCGAGACCAAAGAACACGAGTGCAAAAATCTCAGGCGGGCCAAAGGCAGAGATCGCCCAATTCGCAATCGGTGCGGTCGCCGCCATCATGATAATCGCTGACACGGTACCCCCGATCGCGGAACACATTACGGCAGCCCCCACGGCTTTGCCCGCCTGCCCTTTGCGGGTCATTGGGTAACCGTCGAAGGCCGTCGGCGCATTTTCTGGAGCACCGGGGATGTTAAACAGAATTGCTGTGATTGCCCCGCCGTATACGCCGGTGCAATAGATTACCGAGAACAGCATGATGCCGTGTTCCGCTGACAAATGCGCCGTAAAGGGCAACAAGATTGCGGCCAGGGTCAGCATGCTAACGCCGGGGATGGCCCCAAACAGCATCCCGCCGACAACGCCGCCGAAAAATATCAGGATCCCCAGGGGATCGCTGAACAACGTAACGGTCCCAGTGATGAAGTTACTGAATGGATCCACTTGAAACTATAGCCTCACGATCACTGAAGCAGAGTCACCAGCAGGTGGCTCAAGTCATAGAAGGGACTGATATTGCCGGTAGGAAGACCGACATATAGCAGGCTAACAAAAATCAGCAGCAAAAACCCCATGATCAGTGCGACTGTCAACGCAATCCACCGGGCACGCCGTTCACCCATCAGGAGTGTTATCCCGACGATAAAGAGCGGGGCCATGGCATAAAAACCCAAGTCTTCAAGCAGCGCTGCAAAGAACAGGGGCAGCGTGAGAATCGCGCCAACCTGATTGCCCCTCGCCAGAAATAGGTAAACCGCCAACAGTAAGGGCGCCGCAACCAGTTTGACTGTGTGAACACCCTCTTTATCTAGTGTGAGAAAGATCCCCGTGAGGTCGTGCGCCCGCATGTATAGGAACGGAACGGCCAGAAGACAGAAAGTAGTAACGTACCACCTAAAATCGGAATGCCCGGACTGCCGGGCTGCCTCTTCCGCGCCGTCGTCCGATGCGGCGCCAACCGTCCCCGATGTGGACTTGTCTCCGGCGAGAAATTGATACGTGAACTGACCTATCGCAGCGACCGCCAGCAGTAGCAGCAGCGCTCTCGGCCAGCCTGTCGCGCCAAACTTGTAGATTTCGATTCCGCGGTCAAATTCAAAGGACTCAACATAAAGAAAAGTGGCCAGCACCAGCCAGAAGGCTGCCTCGCAGATATGACCCAGACGCAGTTTTCCCATGAGTCACTGCAACCTAAAAAGATGATTGAAAACCAAACGGTCAGGAACAGCAACTCGCTGCTCCTGACCGCTCAACATGCCTTAACCGGGAAATGAGTTTACTTAACCTCCATTCCCAGTTGTTTGTAGACGTCGCGATACTGCGCAATGGTCGCTGTAATCAACTCACGCGCGCCATCCGAATCACGGAAACTCTCGATCAGGTTCATGTACTTGCTTTCGTTGAAGTCCTGATAGCTCTTTTCACAAAAGGCCTTCTGGAATGCCCACTGCAGCCAGGCAACACGGTCGGCAGGTGCATCCTTATGTACATAAAAGCCACGGAAACGGAGCAGCGGCTCGAAGTCAAAGCCCGCGTCCGTCAGGCTGGGCACATCAGCGAACACCCCCGGACGGCTGTGCAGGAGTGTCAGGATCGGCTTGAAGGTTCCTGAATCGAGAAACTTACGCACGTCACCAGGTTGCTCAAAGAGCGCGTCAACCTGTCCGCCTGCAAGCGCGCCATAGCGGGGAGCACCTTTGTCGAAAGAGATCTGCTGAATCTTCATCCCGGTCGAATCCGTCAGATACTTCATGTTGATGCGTTCCATGGAGCCTTCTTTGGAGACGTTCGCGATAGTCGCCTTACCATCCTGCGCCTTCACCCACTCGACAAAAGAGTTCCAGTCGGTGTATCGATCTTCATTGGTCCGAATGTAGATCTGTGAGAAGGTGATCTGAGAGATCACAAGTGGAATCAGATCTTCGGCTGGGTTGGGACGGCCTGAATCCAACGCATGGGCACTGGACGCATCATCGATGTGCTCAAGCACGGTATATCCGTTGGCCGGCGTTGCCAGGTAAGCAGTCATGCCGACCGTGCCCGAACCACCGGGCTTGTGGTCGCGGTTGATCGAGACGCCCGTCAATTCGGTCACAGCTTGCGCCATCGCCTGGGCAATCTGACCAGATCCACCGGCGGGACCGTAGGGAACGACCATGCCCAATGCCCGTTCCGGGAATCCACCGGGCCGATCCATGGAACCTGGCAGCCCATCTGTCGCGCAGCCCGCAAAAGCCGTACCGGCCGAAAGAGTCATTGCGGTAACGACGGAGCCTACTGAAACAAGAAACTTTTTCGTGTTCATCATTGTATATTTCCTCCTGATTAGGTTTACACACTACAGCGGGTCTTACCCCGGGTTTAGTATCCTAGCGCTTGTCTCACCAGTTTTATACCAATGCACGCCAAAGCATGGCGGCTCCCGAAAGCAACAAGACGATCAATATCAATTTCTGGAAGCGGGAATCACTCACCCGTTTTCGGAGCACTTCGCCGACGACCAGTCCGGCGACTACCGGAACCGTCGCCAGCGCCGAAAGCACAATCAGTTGCTGATCCAGAATACCAAACCACAATAACATTATCGTCCAAGGAACAACACATGCAATATATAAGAAGCTAATCGTTGCGACAAAACGCTCTTTATCCAAGTCGGGAATCGAGACCAGATAGATAATCAGCATCGGGCCAAACATTGACGACAGCCCACCAACGATACCACTCGCCAGACCAAAGATTACTCCTGCCGGTCTTTCCAAAGACGGTTTGAGGCTTAACCGGTATGACGAGCTCTGCCAAATCGCAGAAGCAATCACCACCGCTCCGACGACAAGCAGCAGTGCCTGTTCATCGATCGTCGCCAGAATAGTGACACCGACATAGGTACCCACCAAAATGGTAACGAACGATGGCCAGAATCGTATCGCCGCAGCCTGCAAGCGCCCTGCCTTAAAGGCCTGCCAGACATTGGCAACTACGACCGGAACCGCCATCAGAATGACGGCCATCTGGGCCGGCAACACCAGCGCCATCAACGGAACCGTCAACAGCGGCGTACCAACACCTAGTGTCCCTTTAATCAGCCCCCCGCAAAATAGCGCAAAAGTACACCAGGCAATAACGAGGGCGTCGAATTCTTGCAAACCGCCCAACTCAATCTGCGCCGTACATCACGCCAGCATCCCGTCCAGCACTTGGGCAGTGTGTCTAGCATCACGGTGTGCCAGATCTTTTATCTGGTGTCGGCAACTGAAACCGTCTGCGACCAGCCAGTCACTCGTATCTGTACCACGAACTGCTGGCAGCAGATCAAGCTCAGCCATCCTGGACGAAACCTCTTGAGTCTCACTTTGATACCCAAAGGCCCCGGCCATACCGCAGCATCCCGAAGGTATTGCCTCGGCCGTCAGTCCCGGGATCGCACGCATAAGTTGAGCTCCCATGCCGTGTGCATTGAAGGCTTTTTGGTGGCAATGGCCATGCACAAATGCCTTTTGTCCCTGCGACGACGCCCACTCCAACTGGGAAAAGCCCCTATACCCCTCGCCCAACAGGAATTGCTCAAACATCTGAGCCTGATCGGCAAGCCGTGTTGTTATTTCCCCGGGCAGTAAACTCGGAATTTCATCCTTGAAGGTAAATAGACAGGATGGTTCGAGACCCACCACCGGCATTCCTGCCTCAAGATAGGGTTGGATAGCGTTTAGAGTACGCTGCGCTTCCTCTTTTGCTCTTTGCGTCATCCCCGAGGCAAGATAGGTCCGTCCACAGCAAAGCGGTCGGCGTTCACGCCCCCGTGCACTCGGCAGGTGTACCCGATAGCCGGCTTTTGTCAAAACCCTCACCGCGGCCCAAAGCACGTCGGGATCAAAATAACGGTTGAACGTATCGGCAAACAGAACGAGTTCTCCATTGCGATTTTCACCAGCCTCGTACGCAGTATCCGAAAAGGGATGGCTTGCCCAGTGAGGCAGTTGCCGCTCAGCACTGAGACCAAAAACCCGATGCCCAAGCTTTTTCAACAGGCGACTGCGATTCCTAAGATTTGCCAACCCGGACACTCGGCTTAACCAGGGCGCATATCGTGGAAGCTCCGCGACAAGACGTTCACGTGCAGGCACACCATGGCGGGAGTGATAGTGATGCAAAAACTCGATTTTCATCTTCGCCATATCGACACCCGTCGGACATTCGCGACGGCAGCCTTTGCAACCGACACAGAGCTGCATCGACTCGTGCATCTTTCGGGAGGTGAAAGCCTCGGCTCCCAACTGGCCTGACAAAGCGAGGCGCAGGGTGTTGGCTCGTCCGCGGGTGAGGTGTTCTTCCTGTCCGGTTGCCCGATACGACGGGCACATCACTTTGGCATCCCTTTTACGGCACGCGCCATTGTTGTTGCACATCTCTACAGCACCTGAAAACCCACCCCATGCAGACCAATCCAAAGCGGTATTAAGGTTTTCGACTCGATAGCCTTGTTTAAACCGGAAGAGACTTCTGTCATCCATCTTGGAAGGATTGACGATCTTGCCGGGATTAAAAGTGCCGTGCGGATCAAACAATTGTTTTACCCTGGCAAAGGTATCAACCATTCGTTTGCCAAACATCGCTTCGTGAAACTCAGAGCGCACAAGGCCGTCTCCATGTTCGCCGGAATGGGAGCCTTTGTATTCACGAACCATCGCGAAGGCTTCCTCCGCAATAGTTCGCATCTTTCTTACATCGACTTCCTGCTTGAGGTTGAGCACGGGCCTCACATGAAGGCAGCCGACTGACGCGTGGGCATACCAGGTGCCAGACGTGCCGTGTTTCGCAAAGATTTCCGTGAGACGCTGGGTGTATTCCGCAAGATCCTCCAAACGCACGGCGCAGTCTTCGATGAATGAGATCGGTTTTCCGTCACCTTTCATCGACATCATGATGTTCAGGCCCGCCTTCCGGACCTCCCAGATATCTTTCTGAAATTGTGGATCCACCGCATCGACCACTGCATCAGCAAACCCGAGATCGTCCATCAACTCGTGGAGTCGTTTAAGTGCCACTAACTGCTCGTCGTGGGATTCACCGGCGAATTCAACCAGCAACAGCGCCTCCGGCTCGCCTTTAACGCATCGTTCGATGACAGGCCGAAACACCGAATTTTCCCGCGACAGATCGATCATCGTCTGATCTACCAATTCGACTGCGCAGGGACCAAGCGTCACGAGGTGCTGCGACGCTTCCATAGCGGCATAAAATTTTGGGAAGTGGCAGACTCCGAGTACTTTGTGCTTTGGAACCTGCACAAGTTGCAGTTCAATTGCTTCTGAAAACGCAAGGGTTCCCTCCGACCCCACAAGCAGATGAGCAAGGTTTATGCCTTCCGTCTTATCAGACAGGGTCAGAGCATCGATGTTATATCCGCCCACGCGTCTTTGGACTTTGGGGAACCGTCGCGAGATCTCCTCAGCTTCAGACACGCCGATTGCGACCAATTCCTCTTCCAGGCCATTACGAGGAACGCCTTCTTCAAGAGTGTCGAAACGGCGGCGCTGTCCGTCTGCGAGGATTCCTGTAATCGCCCGAACGTTATCCCGCATGGTGCCGTACCGAACCGAGCGAGCGCCGCAGCTGTTATTGCCCGTCATGCCACCGATCGTGGCTTGCGCGGCCGTTGAAACGTCCACGGGGAACATCAGGCCATGCGGCGCAAGACGATGGTTCAGATGATCCAACACAATCCCGGGCTCCACGCATACCTTCTGCATGTCCGGGTCGAGTTTGACCACACTATTAAGATGCGCGCTGGTGTCGATGACGAGTGCCTGGCCAACCGTCTGACCGCACTGCGAGGTCCCGCCACCGCGGGGAAGTACCGCGATCTCCTCATCGGCGGCAATCTGAATCGCTGAGATCACGTCCTGCCACGTGCGGGGCACCACCACGCCAACAGGCTCGATCTGGTATGCAGAGGCATCAGTCGAATACCGGCCACGGGAAAACGCATCAAACCAGACGTCACCCTCAACCTCGTTGCGAAGGCGAGTCGCAATACGGGAATTTCCTGCCACCGGTGAATTCTTGACTTCAGTCAATTACGGTTCCGATCAGTCTCTGTTTGTATCGAGCCAGCGCCGTCAAAAACCTGAAGCGTCTGGCGGGTTTCTTGACATTACGCCAAATCAATCTTCAGAATGCAATCGAACCTTCATTTCCTCATCTAACCCATCCCGAGTCATGTCCGGCCGTCACCTGCTGCAGATACCAGGCCCAACCAATGTGCCTGGTCGCATCCTCCAAGCAATCAGTCGCCCCACGATTGATCACCGTGGACCTGAGTTCCGCCGCCTGGCAGGTGAAATTCTTGAGAAACTTCCGCTGATCTTCAAGACCAGCCGATCCGTGGTGATTTTCCCCGCCTCGGGTACCGGCGCCTGGGAAGCAGCTCTGGTTAATTGCCTCTCACCCCAAGACAGGGTCCTGATCTACGAGACCGGGCATTTTGCCTCTAGCTGGCAGCGCCTTGCTAACAAACTCTCGCTGCAAACAACCGTCCTCTCCACGGACTGGCGCCACGGAGTTGACCCAGCCCTTCTCGAGGACGCTCTCACTGAGGATCGGCAAAGGACGATTAAAGCCGTATGCATTGTGCATAACGAAACCTCAACCGGGGTATGTTCCGATATCGCGCAGGTCCGATCAGCGATGGACCGCGCGGGTCATCCCGCCTTGCTGATGGTCGACACCATCTCCTCGCTTGCCTCTATCGACTATCGTCACGATGAATGGGGTGTTGATGTCACTATCGCAGGCTCCCAGAAGGGCTTGATGCTGCCTCCAGGTTTAAGCTTCAATGCAATCAGTGACAAAGCTATTTTCGCGGCGAAGGACGCCCGACTCGTCAAGGCCTATTGGGACTGGCAGGATATCCTTGGCGCAAACCGGGATCGCTTCTTTCCCTACACGCCTGCAACGAATCTTCTTTTTGGATTGCGCGAAGCGCTTGCTATGCTGCTGGAAGAAGGACTCGAACAGGTGTTCGCTCGTCATGCCCGACTGGCCCAGGCAACCCGACGCGCTATCAAGGCGTGGGAACTTGAACTGTTGTGTCTCGATCCGGAACGTTACAGTAACTCACTGACAGCTGTAGTGATGCCTGACAGTTACGATGCAGATGCCTTTCGCCAGACCGTCCTCGAGCATTTCGATATGTCTCTGGGTAACGGTCTGGGCCGCCTGGGCGGTAAGATCTTCCGGATCGGGCATCTCGGAGACTTTAACGAGCTAATGCTAGCAAGCACACTTAGCGGAATTGAGATGACTCTCAAACTGGCCGAAGTTCCCCACCGTCCAGGTGGTGTGCAGGCTGCACTGGATTACCTCTCAGAAACAACGCGTAGGCCCTAAACCGCCAGTGATGAGTGGGTTACGAAAAGGAGTCTGCATAGTAGGGGTATCAAGTATATTGAATGCGATGACCTGAGAACTTGGCTTCTCATTGCCTCAGTCCTTGTGCTGAGTTCATGCCCTGAATCTGATACCAGTAGCGCTGGTCACGGTAGCTAATCAGAACGGGGCGGCGACGAAAACTTCCCCAACGCAACCTGCTCTGACGCGGCTACCCAATATAGGTGTGGGCGGATTAGCAGGCCCGGGGATCGGCTGGAAGGCGCCACGCTAGACCTGGTGCGACTCTCGCAGACGTCGATCTACAGAAGAAAACTCTCACAGGCTCCGATCTCACCAACGGTAAAACTTAACAAAATAGCGATGGATGATGCCAACCTTAATGTGGCGAACCTGACTGAAGCCAATCTAGAACACGTGAGCCTCGAACGAGTGATTGCAAACGCCAGCGCGATATGCCCCAATGAAACATAGTGGGCAAAACCGGAATGGCGCAACGGCAATGGTAATGATCACAGACTTACTGTGATTTCAGGAGAGTCGTTGGGTGAAAATCATCTTGAGGCACACTTTTACCTGGACTTTAGGCTCCTCTTGACGATTGGGCTTACTATTTAGGAATCAACATCTAAATTAAGATATCACAATGTGGTGGTTGAAAAGGTCAAAGGGTAGGAAAAGAGATCCTGATCCAGTTCAGGAGAAGACTTCGATGGATGATCTTGTCGAGAGAAACGATCTCTACTACAAAAGATTTACAGATGTTCCATTTACTGGATTGGTAAACCAGGGAACTCTACAAGGGACTTTAATAAAAGGTATCCCACAAGAAATTTGGATTAGTTATTACGAAAATGGGCAACCTGAGTGGAAAGGGAGGTTCTTCCGCGGTGAGAAAAGTGGTTTGTTTACTTTTTACGATATTCAGGGAAGGAGCGAATCAAAAGAAGATCACACAAGTGAACTAGAGAAAAACTGGGTTGGATTTATTATTCAAAAATCTTTTTCGGATAGCGTAACAAAGTTTATTGGCCTAGAACACCAACTCTATCTAGAAGCAAAGGCTTATCTAGATGAAGTAAAGCCCCGGTGGAGGACAATTATCGACAACAACGAGAAAGATCATTTCTTTCGTGAAATATTAAAGTCCCTCCCAGATCGGTCCTCAGAGAGGAACCTTGAATTTAATGAACTCTTCACTAAAGTTTCTAAATATCTCGGATCGGCCAAGTGTTTAAAGAAGTATGAATACAAATGTGAAGATGGAAGACTCATCAGAAATATTTTGGAAGAGATGGTCAAAGAAGAACAGGGGAAACTGGGAAAGCACTCCCAAGATGATCTCGAAAACAAAAGAGAGTATTTGGATAGGTCAGATTTATGGCTAGGCGATAGCGCCACAATTATTGGCGAGCGCCAAGAGTTCTTTGAAGGTTGGGCAAAATGGGCGTTCCATCTCATCTCAATCTGCTTACGCCCAATCATGATCATAATCAGGAAACTAATCAGAACTAAAAAGTTAAATCAAAGTGATTAACGGAGCAGGATGCTCATCACTTACTTCCTCTTACTAGTGCTACAGTAAGCGCGACAACTTTTGTCGATACTAATTTACATTCAATACATACCCGTTATACATAGGTATATCCACAGAAGCCAAGACTCCAATGATTGCCACTACGATCAACAACTCGACCAGAGTGAAGCCCTTTGTGCATTTCATTGGTAAATCTCTAGCCGGCGCTATCCAGAAAGAAAAGGGCATGTCTTTCTTCTCTTTTTAGTTTCAAAGATGGATAGAGCGCTCTTCTCTCTGGGAAGATTACTCTCGAGAAAGCTAGCACTACCTGGTAGTGACTCCAAGGCCAAAAAGCGGATTGCAGGATTCTGAAGAAGATTTGGTGAGGAGCTTCGGGTAAGGAAGGAATCAGAGAAAAGGCGTGCCAGTTCAGTCTGCGAGATTTTTAAGAAAAGTGCTAAAAGATTTTCGCGCTTCTTCCTGGGCAATCCAAACCAAGCAGGTCGTAAAATTACCGGCTACGCCGACATTGAAAATTCGGACGGTCTATTGAGGAATGCCGTCTTTCCAAACTGTTTCTAGCGTCCCATCCGGAGCATACCCAACCGCATTCCAAACTTCATCATTCTTCCACTCGCCGACATATTTAGCTCCGTCAGAAAACGTGAAGGTGCCCTGGCCGTGTTTCTGATCCTCCCTCCACTCGCCAACGTACATATCGCCGTCAATAAATATGAAGGTGCCCTGACCATCAAATTTATTATCCCTAAACTCACCGACATATCGGTCGCCATTAGCCCAAATAAAGTTACCCTGGCCATGTTGTTTGTCATCTTTCCACTCGCCGACATATTTAGCCCCGTCAGAAAACGTGAAGGTGCCCTGGCCGTGTTGTCTGTCATCCTTATATTCGCCAATATACATGCCACACTCCGTCTAGTTTCTGCCCAGAATATACACATACGTTGTCACCCCCTTAAATCCCGTGGACATTTAACGCCACTCGAGGATGCGACAGTGGTGAAAGCGGTATCAGCAGTTCCAGAAGAAGGAACTGAGAACATGATTGATCGCTAGCCAGCACCGAAATGCCCGCTAAATCAATATAGAAATTTGTCATATGCGAATGATAAGGTTAACGCTGAAAAAAATCTAATGCACGACACTTTTTCCGGGTTGATTGCGCGTATTTTGGGCGCGCTACATAGACTTCTTAAAGTGGCGCGCCCGAAGGGATTCGAACCTCTGGCCTCTGCCTCCGGAGGGCGGGGTCGCCAATATAACAGGTCCTAAAACCCCTTAAAACAGGGTACCAACTTCACGCAACTGGGCCTGAGTGGACTACAGAGGACTTAAAAGGGCTCAGTTACAGCACACTGACAGCACAGTCAGAATTTGAGATTTGATAGGGGTCCCATCCCCTATTCCGGATCGATCCAGCTTTTTACTGGAA
>Ga0233427_10002104_pt1 | contig 19484 bp, 16 predicted proteins | sample SI_118_April2016_5_FD_179885 | JGI IMG/M metagenome (GOLD analysis project Ga0233427, IMG submission 179885) | Seawater microbial communities from Saanich Inlet, British Columbia, Canada - SI_118_April2016_100_MG | ecosystem: Environmental > Aquatic > Marine > Inlet | place: Canada: British...
TGGCCCTTGGGGGGGGCGCTGAGTTGGCCTGGTGCTGTGACCTGAGGATCCTGGGAGAGCGCTCGGTGTTCGGCCAGCCCGAGGTGCTCCTCGGAATCATCCCGGGTGGGGGCGCCACCCAGCGCCTGACCCGTCTGGTGGGCAGGCCGACGGCGAAGCGACTCATCTGGGGCGGTGCCCAGGTGGACGCCGCCGAGGCCCTGGAACTGGGTCTTGCCGACGAGGTGGTGCCCGACGACGGGCTCGTGGACCGGGCACTGGTCCTGGCGGCCGGCTATGCCGCTGGACCCCGGGTGGCCATCCGGGCGGCCAAGCGGGCCATCGACGAGGGCATTGAGATGTCAACGGCGTCCGGAGTGGACCTCGAGCTCGACCTGTTTATGGAGGTCTTCGAGACCGAGGACGCACGACACGGCGTGGAGTCGTTCTTCGAGCACGGTCCGGGTAGGGCCACCTTCAGCGGCTGCTGAGGGCTGACCAGCCCCGCCGGGTCACTGGCGTCCTGCCGGCCCACGGGCCTAGGTTTCGCGCCATGGACGACCCCTTCCTTGCCGCCCTGCACCGCTTCGCCATGGCGGAAGGTGTCGACCATTTCGAACTGGCGCGGCCGATGGCCCTGCTGGCCGATGCTCTGGGTGGGGTCGTACCTGCGCCGGAGCAGCGCCGGACAACCCTTCCTGTGGTGGACGAGCACCTGGCTGTCACCCTGGAGACGGGGGTGGGGCCGGCGGCCGACCTGGCCCGGATGATCGCACCCCGGGCTTCCTGGGCGGCGCCCTACCCCGAATACGCAGGGGAGCCGGACATGGACGCCATGCGGCTTGGCTACGCCTACTCGCCGGTCATCGGCGCCGCCTACGACGCCGTCTCGGGAGGTGCGGCGACGCCCGCCTACCTCAGTGACGAGGTGTTCGTCGGAATGGTCCTACAGGGTCCGGGCATCACCTACCCGCCGCATGTCCACAAGGCCGTGGAGGTCTACTGGGTGCTCGCCGGCACCGCTGACTGGCAGAAGGGCGACGAGTGGTCGACCCACGGGCCGGGGACGGCCTTCCTGCATGACACGGGCGTTCGGCACGCCACCACCACCCGCAGTGAGCCCCAGTTGCTGTTCTTCGCATGGGTGACCGACCCCGGTTGTGCGGCGGTGATCGTCCGTCTCTGAGTACCGGTAGGGGCCCGGGCTCCGTGCCACGTGTGCCATCCGGGGCGCACAGGGGTCAGAAGGCCCGGCCGCTACGGTTCGTAAATGAATTCTCCGCCGGATGCCGAGGCCTGCCACTGGCATCCTGAGAACCGGGCCGGCGTCCGTTGCCAGCGCTGCGACAGGCGGATCTGCGCCCGCTGCATGCATTCCGCATCGGTCGGATTCCACTGTCCCGAGTGCCTGGCACCCAGGTCCTCCGAGCGGTTCTCTCCTCGTTCGGCGCCATCGGCAGGAGGGCTGGGGATTCCCGCCCGGTCGGGTCGCGACGCCACGAGCGTCATCATCGGCCTGAACCTGGCCGGCTTCGCTCTCATGGTGCTGGCCGGTGGAACAGGCTCGAGGATCTACAACCGCTTCGCATCCGGCGGCGGTTCGATCACCGGCGACCACGGCCTTCTCGGTGGGTGGGCGCCGTACGTCGGCATGGATGCGGTAGTGGGCGTGTCCTCCGGAGAGTGGTGGCGTCTTGTGACCGGTGGGTTCCTCCACGGCGGCCTCCTCCACCTGGTCTTCAACATGTTCCTGCTCTGGATGCTCGGCCAGCAGCTCGAGCAACTGCATGGGCCGGTCCGCTACGTGGGCCTCTACCTGGGTTCGCTGGCGGCCGGTTCGCTGGGCGTGATGCTCCTGGCGCCTATGTCGTTGACGGTCGGGGCATCGGGTGCCGTGTTCGGCCTGATGGCCGCAACCGTCGTCCACCAGATGCGCCGGGGTGTGAACCCGTGGCACACCGGCCTGGGTGGCCTGGTGGTTGTCAACCTGGTTTTCACATTCGGTCGCCCCGGGATCAGTATCGGCGGCCACCTTGGTGGCCTGGTCGGCGGTGCGCTGCTTGCGTGGCTGCTGGATTCATCCGACCGGCGACGGTTCCGGCCCGTCGTGGGTACGTCGGTGCTCTACGGCCTACTGGTGGCCTTCCTGGCCGCCGGCGTCTTGACGGCTGGGCAGTGGATGGACCCGCTGCTGGGCTGATGCCCTGCGTGGGCGACGATCCTGTAATGACAGAGCATGCCGACATTGAGTTCTTCTGGGATCCGATCTGCCCGTACGCATGGCAGACCTCCCGCTGGATGCGCCGCGTTGCGCAGGTGCGGGGCTTGACCGTCAGGTGGCGCTTCATCAACCTGGCCATCCTGAACGAGGAGCGCTACGACGACGCCGACTCCCTCGAGGGCAAGCGGGCGCCGCATGAGCGGGGCCGTCGGATGCTCCGGGTGGCCGCCTCGGTCCGCGCAGATGAGGGTGACGCCGCCATGGGAGCGCTCTACGAGGCGTTCGGCGAGACGATGTGGTCTCACGAGTCGGAACCCGGCGCCCATTTCATGGAGCACGTGGCAACGGTCGGGCACCTCGAGGAGGTGCTCACGAGAGCGGGCTTCGACCCCGGCCATGCCGGGGCAGCCGATGACCTGTCGTTCGACGACGTGCTGCGTGCAGAGACAGAGGAGGCCGTGGGCCGTACGGGTCGGGACGTCGGCACACCGATCATCACCTTCGGGCCCCCGGATGGGCCGTCCGTCTTCGGGCCGGTCATCTCGGCGGTGCCCGACACCGATGAGGAGTGCCTCGAGCTCTATGACGCCACCCTCACGCTCTGCCGGTTCTCCACCTTCTCCGAACTGAAGCGAAGCAACCGGCCGCCGTTGGACCTGCCGGTCCTGGCCAGTCGGGCCGACTGAACCCGAGGCGGGTCGGTGCGATCCGGCCTACGGCTTTGACCAGACCGACACGTGGGCGGGCGACCCGTCGTGGAAGGCGGTGCCGTGCCAGTCCTCCCAGCGGTCCTCAAGCCGTAGCCCCGCCGCCGTTGCCATGGCGTCCATCTGGTCGGGGGCGGCGTAGCGCAGCACGTATGGGAAGAGCCGGTTTCCGGTCTCGGTGATCTCGATGCGCTGGCCGGTGATCGCCTGCTCGCCTTCGTCGACCTGCACCACGTCCAGCAGGACCCTGTCCAGGCCCACGTGGCGAACCGAGACCCCGTTCTGAGCCTTCTCCGGGTCGAACACGAACGCCTCGGCCACCAGGCGACCGCCCGGCCGCAGGAGCCGGGCCACCGAGGACATGCACGCCGCCTGGGTGTCGGCCGTCGTCAGGTTGAAGAAGGTGTTGAAGCCGACGAGGACGACGGCGAACGTGTCATCAGCCAGGCCCGGAGGAGCCGCCATGTCACCCTGCAGGAGGGTCAGGCGCTCCGATCCCGGCTTGGCCCGCAGGCGATCCAGCATGGCGCCGGATGCGTCCAGCCCGGTCACGTCAAGGGAGCGGTCGGCCAGCGCCATGGCCAGGCGCCCGGTGCCGACGCCGAGTTCCAGGACCGGACCGTTCCCAGCGAGGGCCGCCACCCGGTCGGCTACGTCGGTCGGGGTGCCGAACTGGGTGAGGGCCATTTCACCGTCACCGCTGTACCAGTCGTCGTACACCTCGGCGTAGCGGTCTCCGTAGGTGCTCTCGTGGTATCCGTCCATGGTGGCAGTCTGACCTGAGTCGGTGGGGCTGCCAACCGGCTGGGTCGTAGCCTCGGACCCATGGATGGCGTCTACCTGGACCATGCGGCCAGCACGCCGGCCCGGCCAGAGGTGGTCGAGGCGATGTTGCCGTGGCTGGCCGAGCACCCCGGGAACCCGTCGGGTTCCCATGCAGTGGCGCGCTCCGCCCGGCGCGCCATTGACGATGCACGTGACCTCGTGGCCGCCCTCGTGGGCGCACAGCCGGGCGAGGTGGTTTTCACAAGCGGCGGCACGGAAGCCGACAACCTGGCGGTGGACGGCGTGGTGCGTTCCACCGGCTGCCTGCCCGTGTGCAGCGCTGTCGAGCATCCCGCGGTGCTGGCCCCGGTGGCTGATGCGGGTGGCATCGTGGTTTCGACCGATGAGGGTGGTCGGATAGACCTCGGAGCCCTGGCCGAGGTCCTTTCCTCGGTGGACGGGATCGGGCTGGTGTCAGTGATGCTGGCCAACAACGAGACCGGGGTGGTCAACGATCTGGAATCTGTCGCTGCGCTGCTGGCCGAGGCCGCTCCCGATGCGGTACTCCATACCGATGCCGTGCAGGCCGTTGCCTGGATGGATCTCACGGAGGCCTGTCGGGGCGCAGGACTTGTCAGCCTGACCGGCCACAAGTTCGGCGGACCGAAAGGGGCCGGCGCCCTGGTCGTGCGATCCGGCGTGCCGCTGGCTCCCGTCCTGCGCGGCGGCGGCCAGGAGCGCGAACGGCGAAGCGGCACGCAGAACGTGCCCGCCATCGTGGGCCTCGGCGAGGCGGCCCGCCTCGTGATGGCGGATCGCGCTACAACGGTTGAGCGTGTCGGGGCGCTCAGGGATCGCTTCGAGGCAGGCCTGCTGGCGGTGCCGGGGACCCGTCTAACAGTCCCGGTGGGTACGCCGCGTACGCCCGCCATTGTCCACCTCTGCTTTGAGGGCGTCGAGAACGAGTCGTTGCTCTTTCTTATGGAACGCGATGGGATATCGGCCAGTGCCGGATCGTCGTGTGCCAGCGGGGCTCAGGAGCCAAGCCACGTACTGGCCGCCATGGGCGTCGGGCGGGGCTCGGCGTTGGGATCCCTGCGGCTCTCGCTGGGCTACGCCTCTGATGACGGTGACGTGGACCACGCCCTGGCGGTGATCCCGTCGGCGGTGTCCAGGCTCCGCCGGCACGACCCTGTCGGTGGACCTACATGACCGCCCGGATCGGACCGACACGGGTGATGGTGGCCATGTCGGGCGGGGTTGACTCCTCGGTGGCAGCGGCGCTCCTGCTGGAGGCCGGGTACGAGGTCGTGGGCGTGACCCTTCGGCTCTGGGGCGGCGAGTCGGATTCAGGCTGCTGTGCCGTGTCGGACGTGGATGATGCGAGACGTGTGGCCGACGCCCTCGGCATCGACCACCACGTCTTCAACCTGGGTGACCACTTCGATGCGATGGTCGTGGGCCCATATGTGGCCGACCATGCGGCCGGCAGGACCCCGAACCCGTGCATCGAGTGCAATCGTCATGTCAAGTTCGGTCGTCTCATGGATCGTGCCGGAGCGTTGGGCTTCGGGCTGTTGGCCACCGGACACCACGCCCGCGTGGTGCAGAGGCCCGACGGCACGCGCCGTATCGCGCGGGCCGCTGATGCCGGCAAGGACCAGTCATACGTCCTGAACATGTTGGACCAGGACCAGTTGGCTGGCCTGATCCTGCCGATCGGCGACCTGACGAAGGCCGAGGTACGCCGCCGGGCGACCGCCCTGGGCCTCCGGACGGCGGACAAGCCCGACAGCCAGGACGTCTGCTTCATCACCCGCCAGCACGGCCGGGAGGACTTCCTGGGCCGGCGCATCGCCTTCACGCCCGGTCGGGTGCTGGACGGATCAGGCGCCGAGGTGGGCTCTGTGTCCGCCGTCGAGCTGGTGACCATCGGGCAGCGACGTGGTATGACCCTGGCCGGGGGAGTCGGACCGCGTTTCGCTGTCGACGTGGACGTGGCCGGCGCAACGGTGACGGTCGGACCGGTCGGGGACCTCATGGTGGACACCACGCCGGTCGAGTCCTTCTCGTGGGCCGATGCTCCGGTGGACGGGATGGTCCTCGTGCAGACCAGCGCCCACGGTTCGAGCGATCCGGCTGTGCTGGACGGTGACGTGGTGCGCTGGGCGGAGCCCCACATGAAGGTGGCGCCCGGCCAGAGTGTCGTGTTCTACGACGGCGACGAGGTCCTGGGCGGTTCCATCGCCCGCCGGGCCTGAACCGCTCAGCCGCCGGTCAGCGGACGGGTAGCAGCCGTTGGGCTGCGGCGGCCAGCACCACGTCGGGTCGCAACGGCGAGCAGATGAAGGCGTCTATCGAACGCACCTCCACGGCTCGTCCACCTGTGGAGCCCCGGCTGGCCGGGAGCACGTCGTGGGGTTCGCGGCACGTGACCTCCAGGGCCAGACCACGGGCCTGCTGCGTGAGATCCAGGGCATTGGTGTCCACCGGTGCCGCCCTGATCCACAACAGGCCTGCGCGCTGTAGCAGGGTCGGCTCGGTCAGCGCCAGGTAGTCGTGGAGTACGAACCCTGCGGGCACGAGCACGATCCACCGGCGCGACAGCCGGTGGAGTGCCCGTATGGCAGCGGCTGCCGCCGGCACACCCACGATGGTGGCGATGGCCCCGGTCACCCAGCGTCCGTCGAGCAGCAGTATCGGCCCCATGGAAAGACCGCTGATGGCAACTGCGGTGGCCAGCGGGCCGAGCACCAGCACCACGGGACCCGGTGCCCGGAGTCCGAAGCGTCGTTCGTCGCCGTAGGAGGCGCCGTCCACGAACCGGTCGACCACAGGTGCCGAGAAGGCGGTCGTCACCACCGCCGTGGCGATGAGTAGCCCGGGCAGCGTGGAGATGGCCCCGTCACTGGCCGAGGCGCTCCAGGCCGCTACGACGCCAACCGCAGGGGCGCCCAGACGCAGGGCCGTCAGGGTCACCGGCAGCGGGATCAGCGTGGCCGTCAGGCCGATGGCCCAGAGAACCCAGAGGGTCACCGATGCCAGTGAGCGGGGGCCGGTGGAGATGTCGTGCAGGGCGTCGGCCACGGCCGGCCCGAGGGCCACCGGCAGCACCAGCCATGCGCCCCGGAGGCCGGTCATGACGGCGTGTTCGCTGCGTCGACCCGGGACCCGGACATCGGCGACCTTCTGCGGGGTCGTGCTGTCTGTTCGGGAGGTGCGTGCCACCACCTCAGGTTACGGGCCGTGGGATCCACCTACAGGCGGTCGGTTCCGGGCACCCGTCGGCCCGGAGGGTGAATCGGGCTACCGGTAGGATCGGTGGATGAGCGACGTTGAGAGCCGGATCGACGAGCTCCGGGTCCTGGTCGGCTTCCATTTCGACCGTTACCACGACGAGGATGATCCGCAGATCCCGGACGCCGACTACGACGCACTCGTGGTCGAGCTCCGGACCTTGGAGGCCGAGTACCCGAACCTGGCCACCGAGGATTCCCCCGCTCTGCTGGTGGGTAGCGCAGGACGGTCCACGTTCGACGAGGTGATTCACCGGGTGCCCCTGCGTTCGCTGGACAACGCCTTTGACGTGGACGAACTCCGGGGATGGTCCGAACGGGTTCACCGACGCCTTGGAGACCAACTCGGAGTTGACGATGTCCTCGACTGGGTCTGCGAACTGAAGTTCGACGGCCTGGCCGTTTCGCTGCGTTATGAAGATGGTCACCTGGTCCAGGCGGCCACCAGGGGCGACGGCCGGGTGGGAGAGGACGTCACGGCCAACGTCCGCACTATCGGTGATGTACCGGATCGCTTGTCCGATAATGCGCCAACCGTCCTTGAGGTGCGCGGCGAGGTCTACATGGGCCTGTCGGCCTTCGACGCCCTGAACGCCGCCCAGGTGGCAGCAGGGGAGAAGGCATACGTCAACCCTCGTAACACGGCGGCGGGCTCGCTGCGGCAGAAGGATCCTGCGGTGACGGCCACCCGGGACCTCTCGTTCTGGGCCTACCAACTGGGCGAGGTGGTTGGCGGGCCCAAGCTGGGGTCGCACGGCGACACGCTGGCCTGGTTGGCCACACTCGGGCTACCCGTGAGCGGACTTATGGAGCGCTTTGGCGACTTCGACGACGTCGTTGCCCATATAGACCGGGTGGCGGCGTCCCGCCACGACCTCGACTATGAGATCGACGGCGTGGTGGTAAAGGTCGACGATCTGGGGCTGCAGGATCTGCTGGGGTTCACCGCCAGGGCGCCCCGCTGGGCCGTCGCATTCAAGTTCCCGCCTGAGGAACGGACCACCCGCCTGCTCGACATCGAGGTGTCCATCGGACCCGGTGGTCAGGCCACCCCCTTCGCCCGCCTCGAGCCGGTCTTCGTGGGCGGGTCCACGGTCGCCGCCGCCACCCTCCACAACGCCGACCAGGTTCGTGGGAAGGATGTCCGCCCCGGCGATTTGGTGGTGGTGCGAAAGGCCGGCGACGTCATCCCGGAGGTGGTGCGTCCCATCCTGGCCGAGCGGCCCCGGGGACTGCCAGCCTGGACCTTCCCGTCGTCGTGTCCGGAATGTGGCGAACCGCTGTCTCGCGCTGAGGGTGAGGCGGCCACGTTCTGCACGAACCACGCCTGCCCCGGGCAGGTGAGGGGGCGCATCGAGCACTTCGCATCCCGGGGGGCAATGGACATCGAGGGTTTCGGTGAGCAGCGGGTCGACCTGTTCGTAGGCGAGGGCCTCCTGGGCGACGTGGCCGGGGTGTTCACGTTGGACTACGACCGGATTGCGGCCATGGACGGCTTCGGCGAGATATCGGTCGGCAACCTCCGCCGTGCGGTGGAGAACTCCCGGGCCCGACCGTTGGGGCGCCTGCTCTTCGGGTTGCGCATCCCTCACGTGGGCACGACGGTGGCCGACCTGGTGGCATCCGCCTTCGGTGACCTGGATGGTCTGGAGGCCGCTTCCCTGGAGGACCTGGAGGCCGTCGATGGGCTGGGTCCGATCATCGCCACCAGCGTCCACGGGTGGCTCCGACAGGCGTCCAACGGCGACCTGCTGGCCCGCCTGCGGACCGCCGGCGTGAACCTCGTTGCCGACGTCGGGCCGGCAGGCGATGCAGATGTGCCCCGGGTACTGGTCGGCATGTCCGTTGTAATCACCGGAACCCTGGAGGGCTTCAGCCGTGACGAGGCGAAGGCGGCAATTGTGGCCCGGGGTGGAAGGTCACCCGGCAGCGTCTCGGCGAAGACCACGGCTGTGGTCGCCGGCGACGGGGGTGGCTCCAAGGCGGCCAGGGCCGGGGACCTGGGGGTGCCGATCCTCGACGAGGCGGCATTCGTAGGCCTGCTGGCCACCGGAGAGCTGCCCGGCTGAGGCAGGGGCGACAGGTCTGGTTTCCCGCTCAGCCGTCCACCCGGAAGCACCAGTCGATGGTGGCGGTGCGGTCAGGGTTGCGGACCGGCCAGTAGCGGACGGTGGTGCATACGTCCTGGGCCGGCAGGCGGTCCAGGACGAGGCCCTTGTCGGGCCGGAAGATGACCGAGTTGAGGGCCTGCTGGATCCGCTGCTGGTCCAGCGGTATGGCCGTTCCGCCGATGTGGAGGATCTCGCCGGCCCATCCGGCGGTCAGGATCGCACCGACGTTGGCCTGGGGTAGGACGGTGTCGCCCCGGGGGGGCAGCAGCTCGCTGATGGCCGGGTTCGTGTCGACGGACACGTCGCCGGGATTCCGTGTGGGCAGCAGGGCGGTCAGGACCAGTATTCCCACGCCCACGCCCATCATCACGCTGATAACGAGGGCATTGCGGCGGGTCACCGGTGCAGGTTATCCACGGGGTCGGTACGGGTAGTCTCAGGAGGTGACCGACGGACCGTTCGGGGATGATCCCCGGTTCTCCGCCAACGCCCCCACTCGAGCATCGGGGTCGACTGGCGCCCAGAGGCAGGCCATGGGCGGCCGCCTGCTCGGCGGGCGGTACCGGCTGGGCGAGGCCATCGGAACCGGCGGTTCCGGCACCGTCTATCTGGCCGACGACCTCTCCCTCGGTCGCCAGGTTGCCGTCAAGGTCCTGCACTCGTCCCTTGTGGGTGACGAGGCGTTCGTGGAACGGTTCCGGAGCGAGGCCCGCCTTGTGGCGTCGCTGGCCGATCCCAACGTGGTTTCAATATTCGACTGGGGGGTCGACGGACAGGCCTATCTGGTGACCGAGTACCTCGGCGGCGGCAGCCTCAGGAGCATTCTCTCGGCGGGCCGCACCCTCACCCCATCCCAGATGCTGATGGTTTCCCTCGAGGCCTGCCGGGCCCTGGACCACGCCCACAGGCAGGGCATCGTCCACCGGGACGTGAAGCCCGCCAACCTGCTGTTCGGCCAGGACGGACGCCTCCGCATCGCCGACTTCGGGCTGGCCGAGGCGCTCACCGGGGCGGCGAGCCGTGAGCTGTACGGCGGTGGAGGGGTAATCGGGACCGCCCGCTACGCCTCGCCGGAACAGGCCAGCGGAGCAGTCCTGGACGGGCGATCCGACGTCTACGCACTGGCTCTCTGCATGGTCGAGGGAGTCACCGGCCACCTCCCGTTCGTGGCCGAGACCCTGGAGGGCACCCTGAATGCCCGCATCGGTCAGGACGTGCCCATCCCCGACGCCCTCGGACCGCTGGTCCCCGTAGTTGCCCACGCCGGTGCAGCCGACCCGGAGAACCGTCCCACAGCGCGCGAGCTGGGACGCATGCTGCTCGACATCGCCGGACGCATGGCACGACCCGAGCCGCTTCCGCTGGTCGGTCCCGGTGAGGTCGGAGCAGCCCCGATGCCCGGTGAGTCCGACAGGGTCGCACCGACCGTGTTCCCGTCCCAGCCGGTGACGCCGATTGCTCCATCACGCGCCTCGCAGAGACCGGTCGGTCCCCGCCGTCGATGGACCGGCATTGTCCTGGCCGGCCTCCTGGTGGTGGGAACCGTCGTGGGCGGCCTGCTCGTCCGAGAGGCCGGTAGGCCCACCCAGCGGGCCCTGCCGAGCCTCGTGGGTTCTTCGGGCGACAGCGCCCGATCGCTGCTGACCGAGCTGGGCTGGACCGTCGAGAGGCGTGACGTCAGACGTAACGGCACCAGTATCGGCGAGGTGCTGGACATGCAACCGGTAGCCGGGACACGCCTGACGGCGGGCGAAACGGTCCTGCTCGAGGTCTCCCTCGGATCTGAACGCCTGGCTGTACCGGTCGGCCTGGTCGGTGTGAGCCTGTCGGAGGCCGGTCGGATGCTTGCCGACGTCGGCCTGGTCACTGGAGAGGTGACCGGAGTGAACAGTGAGGACGTGGCGGCTGGTCTGGTCGTGGAGGTCCTGACGGTGGCTGACACCGTCCCGCTCGGCGACGCAGTCGACTTCCTGGTCTCCGATGGGCCCCTTCCCCGATTTGTGCCCGAGGGCCTGGTCGGGTTGATGCCGGCTGACGTGGTGGCCGAGCTGATCGCCATCCGGCTGGCTCCAACCATGGGTGAGGAGTATGACGAGTGGGCGACGGCAGGTCGTGTCTCGAGGCTGGAGCCGGTTGCCGGCACGCAGGTGCAGGTGGGCGACGACGTACGGGTCGTGGTCTCCCTCGGCGCACCTGAGCGGTCCATTCCGGCACTCGTCGGGTTGCCCCTGGTGTCGGCTGAGAGCCGGCTTCAGGTGGCGGGGTTCCGCAACGTGGTGGTCGAGGGACTACCTGTGTCCACCGATGGGACGCCGATCGACCGGGCAGCCCTGGTGGTCCTGTCCCAGGATCCACTTCCGCCCAGGCGTTCCCAGCCCGACGTTGAGGTCACCCTCGTCGTCGGCGCCGGCTGAGCCCGTAGCGTGACTGCCCGATGACTGAACGGATCACACCCCGAGACGTTGCCCACGTGGCTGAGCTGGCCAGGCTCTCGCTTACCGGCGACGAGCTGGAGGCCTTCACCGTCCAGTTGGCTGACATCCTGGACCACGCTGCGGATCTCGACGCCCTGGACCTCGCCGACGTGGCGCCCACCGCCCACCCGTTGTCGTTGGTCAACGTCTTCAGGGCCGATGTGATCGGCCCGACCAGCGACCGCGACGAGGTGCTGGCAGCGGCGCCCGAGGTCGAGGACGCACAGTTCAAGGTGCCGCCGGTGCTGGGGGAGAGCCGGTGAGCGCCCGGCACATGGCCGAGGCCGTCAGGTCCGGAGCCAGATCAGCGCGTTCAGTGGTCGACGAGCACCTGGATGTGATCGCGGCCCGTGAGCCGGAGATCCACGCCTTCAACGTGGTGCTTGCCGACGAGGCGCGCTTCGCCGCAGACGAGATCGACCGGCGTGTGGCAGCCGGTGAGGACCCCGGACCGCTGGCCGGCGTCCCGGTCGCCCTCAAGGACAACATGTGCACACGTGGGATCCCCACGACCTGCTCCTCGCGGATCCTCGAGGGATGGATTCCCCCCTACGACGCCACCGTCGTGGAACGCCTGGCTGCCGCTGGCGCAGTCCTGGTCGGCAAGACCAACCTGGACGAGTTTGCGATGGGCAGCTCGACGGAGAACTCGGCTTTCGGCGTGACCCGCAACCCGCTGGACACCACGAAGGTTCCGGGTGGTTCGTCGGGCGGTTCGGCAGCAGCGGTGGCGGCCGGCTTCGTGCCGCTCTCGCTGGGTAGCGACACCGGCGGGTCGATCCGCCAACCGGCTGCGCTCTGCGGCGTGGTCGGCGTCAAGCCCACCTACGGAGCGGTGTCTCGCTACGGACTGGTGGCCTTCGCATCCAGCCTGGACCAGATCGGGCCATTCGCCCGCACGGTCTCGGACGCCGCACTGCTCCTCGAGGTGATCAGCGGGCACGACCCGCTCGACTCCACCTCCATCCCGGCGGCACCGGCCGACCTGACGTCGGTGCTGGACCGGGGCGTGGAGGGGATGCGCATCGGCATCATCGAGGAGCTCTCTGGCGACGGGCTCGAAGGCATAGCCGGAGATGTCCAGGCCCGGCTGGGTGAGGCAGCTGCAGCGCTGGAGGCCGCCGGGGCCACGGTGGAGACCACGTCGGTCCCGTCGACGGTGTACGGGCTGTCGGCCTACTACGTGCTCGCTCCGGCCGAGGCCTCATCGAACCTGGCCCGCTACGACGGCGTGCGGTTCGGTCTACGGGTGGACGCCCCGACTTCCGGCGACATGCACACCGCCACGCGCACAGCGGGCTTCGGTGACGAGGTGAAGCGCAGGATCATGCTCGGCACCTACGCCCTCTCGGCCGGCTACTACGACGCCTACTACGGCAAGTCCCAGAAGGTCAGGACGTTGATCGTGGAGGACTTCGCCCGGACCTACGGTCGCTACGACCTGCTCCTCAGTCCTACGAGCCCCACCACGGCGTTCAGCATCGGCGAGAAGACCGCGGACCCGATGACCATGTACCTCACCGACGTCTGCACCATCCCGTCGAACCTGGCCGGCCACCCGTCCATGTCGGTGCCGTTCGGGGTGGGAGACGACTCAATGCCGGTCGGCGTGCAGGTTCTGGCCCCGGCCATGGGTGAGCCGGCCATGTTCAGGGCCGCGGCGGTGCTCGAGGCGGCCGCACCGCCCGGAGCGGCATCGTGAGCGTGACCGCTCCGGAGATCGTCCCCGGCTGGGAGACGGTCATCGGCCTCGAGGTGCACGCCGAGCTGGCCACGGTCACCAAGATGTTCAGCGCTGCGCCCAACCGCTTCGGCGGAGAGCCGAACACCAACATCGATCCGGTCTCGCTGGGCCTGCCCGGCACGTTGCCGGTACTCAACGGCCGTGCCGTGGAGCTGGCCATCCGGGTCGGCCTGGCGCTGAACTGCACGATCCAGCGGTCGGTGTTCGCCCGCAAGAACTACTTCTACCCGGACATGCCGAAGGACTTCCAGATCTCACAGTTCGACCTTCCGATCAACGGTGAGGGCTGGTTGGAGCTGGCCGACGGTCGTCGGATCGGCATCGAGCGAGCGCATCTCGAGGAGGACACGGGCAAGAGCACCCATGTGGGAGGTGGGGGTCGGATCCACGAGGCAGGGCACTCCCTGGTCGACTACAACCGGGCCGGCGTGCCGCTCATCGAGATCGTCGGAATGCCCGACCTGAGGGGAGCCGAGGACGCCCGCGCCTATGTCAGCGAGCTCCGTTCGATCCTCGTGGCCATTGGCGCCTCCGACGGGAAGATGGAGGAGGGCTCCATGAGGGTGGACTGCAACGTGTCGGTCCGCCCGGTGGGCCAGGTCGAGCTGGGTACCCGCTGCGAGGTCAAGAACATCAACTCGCTGAGGTCCATGGGTCGCGCCATCGAGTACGAGGCCCGCCGCCAGGTGGACCTCCTCACCGCCGGCGAGCGCATCGAGCAGCAGACCAGGCACTGGAACGAGGACGAGGGCAGGACCCACAAGCTGCGCTCCAAGGAGGAGGCCTTCGACTACAGGTACTTCCCGGAACCGGACCTGATGCCCGTCGAGCCGTCCGAGGAGTGGATCGCCGAGATCCGTGCCGGCCTGCCGATGCTTCCCAGGGATAGGCGCCACCACCTGGCCGAGGCTGCCGGCGTGGAGATATCAGCTACCGCCCTGACCGTGGACCGGGGTCTTGACGACCTCGCCATGGCCACGATCGACCTGGGTGCCGACGCAGGCCGGGTGCTGGTGCACGTCGAGAACAACCTGGCTGACGGGGTGGGTCTCCTGACAGCCGCATCCTTCGCAGCCCTCATCGCGCTGGAGACCGGAGGCGACCTGACCGCCACACAGGCCAAGACGGTGCTGGCCTCGGTCGTGGACGACGGTGGAGACCCGGCTGCCATCGCTGGGCAGATGGGGTTCGAGGCCATGGACTCCAGTGAGTTGGAGGCCATCGTGGACCGTCTCATCTCCGAGCATCCCGACGACTGGGCCGCCCTCACCGGGGGCGACGACAAGGAACGCAAGAAGAAGTCCGGGTTCTTCGTAGGCGAGGTCATGAAGGCCACCCGGGGCCAGGCCGACGGGCGGGCAGTCAACGAACTGCTGGCCCGACGCTCAGCCGGCTGACAGCCGACACCTCTCAGGGCCGCTCTGCGCCCACCACCTGCCAGCGATCCCCCAGGAACCGCAGCCCCAGGATCATCGACCGGGCGGCGAAGAACAGCCAGAAGGCCGCCCAGAGCCATCCGATGCCGAGGTCGGCCATGCGGCCGACCACCATTGCGGTGATTGCCAGCCCGGCTGCACCGACCATGGCCGTTGCCATGAAGCGCTGGTCGCCCGCCCCGATGAGGACCCCGTCGAGTGCGAAGGCCACGGCACCCAGCGGCGCCATGAGAGCCGAGTGGAGCAGCAGGAACCCGGCCACGGCCACCACGTCGGGATCCGACGTGAATATTCCAGCGACGTCACCGCGCCATATCGCCAGGACCAGACCGCCGAGTACTCCGACGGCCACCGACCAGATGATGGTCCTGGTGCCGATCCGGCGAGCCGCGGCGGTGTCGCCGGCGCCGAGGCGTTCGCCGACCATTGTCTGAGCGGCGATGGCCGCTGCGTCCATCATGAGGGACAGCAGCGCCCACGTCTGGAACGCCACCTGGTGGGCGGCCACCTCCACGTCGCCGATCCTGGCAGCGACGGCGGTTCCCACCAGGAAGGTTCCGGTGAGTGAGAGGTTGCGTACGAGGAGCTGCGAGCTGACCGTCAGGAGGCGCATGATGGACCCGGGTCGGGGGTGCAGTGGGACGCCGTGGCGACGCACCTCGCGGCCGATCCAGATGATGAAGCAGCCGGCGCCGGCCCACTCGGCGACCACGGTGGCCGCCGCCGATGCACCGATGCCCATGTCCAGCCCGAACACGAGGACGAGCTCCAGGACCAGGTTCAGGGTGGCCGTGCCCACGGCCACCCACAGCGGCCTGACGGTATCGCGCAGGCCACGCAGGTAGCCGACCCCGGCCAGCATCAGCAGCATCGCCGGTGCTCCCAGGAGGCTGACCCGCAGGTAGGTGTCTGCGTGGCGGGCCGTCTCCCCCTCCGCTCCCAGCATCCCGATGAGGCCGTCAGACATGGTGGATCCGACCACGGCCAGGACCACGCCGAGGCCGAGGGCCAGCCAGAGGCTCTGGACGGCCTGCTCAGCTGCCCGCAGCTGTTCGCCCGCTCCGCTCAGTCGGGCGACCGCTGCGGTCGTGCCGTACGCCAGGAAGATGCAGAGGCCGTAGCCGAACATGAGAGCGCCGGAGGCCACACCGAGGCCACCGAGTTGTGCCGTGCCCAGATGCCCGACGACGGCGGTGTCGGTCAGCACATAGAGGGGACCGGCCAGGAGCGCTCCGAGTGCTGGTATCGCCAACCCCAGGAGCTCCCGGTCGTCGCGCCCCAGACGGGGTCGAAAACGGGGGTGGGCGACCATGGGGAGAGCGTAGGACCGCTCCAGGTCCGGGACCCCGCTGCGCCATCGGGTTCCGACCGGGTGGCGGGTCGTGGCTCCGCCTAACCTCACACCCATGACTGATGCCACCCACGGAGGAATGAAGCCCCGCAGCCACGAGGTCACGGACGGCGCCAGCAGGGCGCCTGCGCGCGCCATGCTCAGGGCGGTCGGCATGACCGAGGACGACTTCTCCAGGTCCCAGGTGGGCGTGGCGTCATCGTGGAACGAGGTGACCCCGTGCAACATGCCGTTGGCCGACCTGGCCAGGCGTTGCAAGGAGGGGGTGACCGAGGCCGGCGGCTTCCCCCTCACGTTCAACACGATCGCGGTCAGCGACGGCATCTCCATGGGTCACGAGGGCATGCGGGCCAGCCTGGTGAGCCGTGAGATCATTGCCGACTCGGTGGAGGCGGTCATGCACGCCGAGCGCCTGGATGCCTTTGTGAGCTTTGCCGGTTGCGACAAGTCGCTGCCCGGAATGCTCATGGCCGCTGCCCGGGTCAACCTCCCGTCGGTGTTCGTATACGGCGGTTCGATCATGCCCGGCGAGCACCCGGATGGTCGGAAGCTGGACATCGTGAGCGTGTTCGAGGCCGTTGGCGCCCACGCCGTTGGCGACATCGACGACGACGAGCTGCTGTCGATCGAGAGCGCCGCCTGTCCGACCATCGGCAGCTGTGCGGGGATGTTCACGGCCAACACCATGGCGGCGGTCGGTGAGGCCATCGGAATGTCGCTTCCGGGTTCGGCCTCGGCGGCGGCGATCGATACCCGTCGGTCCGACATCGCCTTCGCCAGCGGCCACGCCGTGATGAACCTGCTGCGCCTGGGCATCCTCCCGCGCCAGATCATGTCGCGCGGTGCGTTCGAGAACGCCATTGCCGTGGTCATGGCCCTGGGAGGTTCCACGAACGCCGTGCTGCACCTCATGGCAATGGCCTTCGAGGCCGACCTCGAGTTGGAGTTGGAGGATTTCAATCGGGTGGCCGCCCGGGTCCCACATCTGGCCGACACGAAGCCGCACGGGAAGTACCACATGGTCGACATCGACCGGATCGGCGGGGTGCCGGTGGTGATGCAGATGCTCCTGGACGAGGGGATCCTCCACGGCGACGAGATCACCGTGACCGGCCACACCGTGGCCGAGAACCTGGCAATGCTGGACGTACCGGCTCCCGACGGCGAGGTCATCCATGCCTTCGACGATCCGATCAACACCGTGGGGGGGCTAGCCATCCTCCGGGGCTCGTTGGCGCCGAAGGGTTCCGTGGTCAAGGTGGCCGGGCTGGACTTCGACCGGTTCGATGGTCGTGCCCGGGTGTTTGACGGCGAGGACCTCGCCATGGAGGCCGTGCTGGCGGGACGCATCGCAGCCGGCGACATCGTGGTCATCCGCTACGAGGGGCCCAAGGGGGGTCCCGGCATGCGCGAGATGCTGGCCATTACCGGCGCCATGAAGGGCGCCGGCAGGGGTGGCGACGCTGCGCTCATCACCGATGGCAGGTTCTCCGGCGGAACCCACGGGTTCTGCGTGGGACACGTTGCTCCGGAGGCCGTAGACGGTGGTCCGATCGCGCTGGTCGCCGAAGGCGACCGCATCCTCATCGACGTAGCCAGCCACACCATTGACCTGCTGGTCGACGAGGCCGTCCTCGAGCAGCGCCGCGCCGACCTGCAGGACTTCGAACCCCGCTACACCTCGGGCTTCCTGGCCAAGTACGCCGCCCTGGCCCTCGGTGCTGACAAGGGTGCGGTCACCCAGGCGTAACGCCTCCTCCGCTGGTTACCCGCTGCCGGTCCACAGACCGGATGACCGGGCGGCGGGGAGCATCATCCACGGAGCCCTCGCCACTGCCATTGTCGACGACTGTCGGGCCACCCATCCGGGAACATCGAGCTTCACCTGGGCCGGCACCTCCAGACCATCGCGCGGTGCCACGGCGCAGGCAGGTAGACGCCTGAGTGCCTCGGCCATGGCCGTTTCGGCCCGCTTCGCCTCGGTTCGAGCACCCTCGCCATCCCCATCATGGTCGCCATGCCCATCCCGGTAGAACCCCGGGTCGTGCAGCTGATGCCACTTGTCGGCTCCCATGACCACCACGTCGTAGCCCGAGGCCAGATCGACCACGAGCCTTGCATTGGAGACCTCCACCTCCAGCCAGGGGAGGTCCCCGGCGACCGATTCGAGGACGCCCCGCCGGGCCTCCACGGTCGTTCGACCGCCGCTCTCCTTTCCCAGGGGGTCACGAGACAGGACCCAGACAACGCGATCGAGGTTCCAGCGGTGCCGTGCGGCCTCGGCGATGGCCAGATGGGCCGACGTCGGAGGGTCGAAGGAACCTGGCTGGACACCGTTGCGCACACCTCCATGCTTGCCGATCAGGTCCTTCCATGGCGCCACGGGCACGCTCGTGTGGCACCGTCGTCCCGTTGGACCGGCGGCACTGGTTCAGCGATGATCAGCGCGACGGGTTGTGGTAGTTGGCGCCGTCGGCGCATAATTGCGGTCCATGCGGCCATCCACGACCATCTCGGCACCTGAGGTAGTAGTACTGTCGTAGGCACGCGTCCTCCGCCAGACGGTTGCGTGCCTCGACCTCCCGTAGCGGGAGGTCATTTCACTTTTCGTCACGATTCCCCGAAAGTCAGAGCCCAATGGCAACAGAACAGATGGACGGCGGCAGAGCCCTTATCCGTGCCCTCGAGAATGAGGGCGTCGAGGTCATGTTCGGACTTCCGGGCGGTGCGATCCTGCCTGTCTACGACCCGATCATCGATTCGTCGATCCGGCACGTCCTGGTTCGCCATGAGCAGGGCGCCGGTCACATGGCCGAGGGCTACGCACACGCCACGGGCCGCCCGGGTGTCGCCATGGTCACGTCCGGCCCGGCGGCCACGAACATCGTCACGCCGCTGTGCGACGCCTACATGGACTCGGTCCCGATCGTCGTCATCACCGGACAGGTTCCGACCGGCGCCATCGGCACCGATGCCTTCCAGGAGTGCGACACGACCGGCATCACCCAGTCGATCACCAAGCACAACTTCCTCGTCACCGAGGCCCAGGACATCCCGAGGACCATCAAGGAGGCGTTCCACATAGCGACCACAGGGCGCCCGGGCCCGGTACTCGTGGACATCCCGAAGGACATCGTGGATCCGCTCAACCCGCGGTCGGCCATGACGTGGACCGATGACGTCACCATCGACCTGCCGGGCTACAACCCTCAGACCGAGATCGACCCGGAGGTCATCCGGGCCGCGGCGGAGCTCATCCGGGCCTCCGAGCGACCGGTGCTGTACGTGGGCGGTGGCATCCTCAAGGCCCGTGCCGCCGACGCTCTGCGAGAGCTGGCCGAGCTGACCGGAATCAGCGTGGTCACGACGCTCATGGCACGGGGGGCCTTCCCGGACAGCC
>Ga0233427_10002110_pt1 | contig 19427 bp, 16 predicted proteins | sample SI_118_April2016_5_FD_179885 | JGI IMG/M metagenome (GOLD analysis project Ga0233427, IMG submission 179885) | Seawater microbial communities from Saanich Inlet, British Columbia, Canada - SI_118_April2016_100_MG | ecosystem: Environmental > Aquatic > Marine > Inlet | place: Canada: British...
TGCCAGAAGAACTTTATTCTACTAAAAGAACAGAGATTGAACAGGAAATTTATGATCAGACAAATGAAATTGTTGCTGATAAAAATATAAATTTACCAGCAATTTATATTAGAGATGTAACCTTACCTCAAACTTTAAAAACTGCAATTGAGCAAAAATTAAAACAAGAACAAGAATCGTTAGAGTACGAGTTTAAGATAGATAAGGCAAGAAAAGAAGCGGAAAGAAAAGAAATTGAAGCTAATGGTATTTCTAAGTTCCAAAATATTGTAAATCAAACTATTACTCCTCAACTACTAAAATGGAAGGGAGTAGAAGCGACTCAAGAAATTGCAAAATCTACAAATGCCAAAGTAATAGTAATTGGAAATGGAGATGGTGATTTGCCAATTATATTAGGAGGACAATAAAAAATCGTATTATTGCGTTATTAAAACCGTTTAACAAATTAAAATTAAAAAAAAAATGAAAAAATTAATATTACTTATGTTGGTAGTTATGGTTCCATTTTTAACTTACTCACAAAAAAGAACAAAAAAAGGAACAGATAAAACTGAAACAAAAGACAAATCTTCTAATGAGAAATCAAATTTTATGATAATTAAAGGAGTAGAAGTAGATATGACTCAGGAAGGAATGGATGAAGCGGAAATTCAAGCTGGAGATGTTTCTTTAGATCAATTAATGAAAAAACATATAAAGCCTGTATCACGCTTTTATTTTAGTTATGATGTTGGTTCTTTGAGAAACGAAGAAGTACAAAAATTAATAGAATCTTCTAAGAAATTCAGATCGATGGCACAAGCTGTAAATGCATCTGCAGAATATGGTTGGGAATTTGAGAATGCAACAGTAGTTATTGATGGAGCAGTTAAGATTCATTATTATTTCATGAAAAGATAATTCTGTCTAAATCTTTAATTAATCCCAAAACGAAAGTTTTGGGATTTTTTTTGAACGAATAAGAAGTTGTAAACTCAATTTGTCTTTTAAAATAAATTACACTAAATTTGTAAAAAATATTTGAAATGAAAAACTTAAAAAATCTGATTGTGTTATTGTTGTGTGTTTTTGTAAATTTTACATTTGCAAAAGACATTGAGGTTACAAGTGGGGAGAACTATTTTTCTGTTACTAATAAGTCAGTTACTGACTTTACTTTTATCAATTCTTTATCTGATGTTGATGCAGTTGTTGTGAAAACTGAAAATGGAGAATTTGTAAAATTAGTAATTCCTTCATATGATAGTGACGCTGCATCTGGTGATGCGGAATTACCTGTTTTGAAAAAGTTAATAAGAGTTCCTTTTGGTTCAGAAATAATCGTAAAAGTATTGAACAAAGAGGAAAAAATAATTAATCTTTCCGATTTTGGGTATAATCTGGATGTTTTTCCAAATCAACCTTCAGTTTCAAAAAGAGATAATGCAGAAGATATTCCTTTTTATTACAACAATCAGTTTTACACCATCAACGATTTTATGGGAAATAATTTGGTGAAAACGGAATTATTAGGAAAAATGAGAGGACAACAATTGGCCAGACTTTCAGTTTCTCCAATAAGTTATAATCCAGTAACAAATCAGTTGAAAGTAGTTACTAAAGTTGAGATTAAAATTATATTCAAAAATGTAAATATATCGGAAGATATAGAAAATAGAAAGAAATATTACTCGTCAGAATTTGAATCTTTATTTAAAAGATGTGTAAACCACACTCCAATTGCAGAAAAAGATGTGATAACGACTTATCCTGTAAAATATGTAATTATTTCTGATCCAATGTTTCAGACAGTATTAGAACCTTTTGTAGATTGGAAAACGAAAAAAGGATTTTTGGTAGTAGAAGAATATACAAATAATCCACTAGTAGGAAATACAACCGCATCCATACATGCATTTATAAAAGATATGTACGACAATGCTACTCCACAAAATCCTGCTCCAACTTATTTACTAGTAGTTGGAGATTTTGGTAATGTAACTTCTTTTAGTGGAACAACAGGCTCACATGTATCGGATATGTACTATTGCGAATTTGATGGAGGAGGAGATTTTTATCCTGAAATGTATTATGGTAGGTTCTCAGGCATTAGTATTGAACAAGTTCAGAATCAAGTAGAGAAGACTTTAAAATATGAACAATATTTATTGTCAGATTTTTCATATTTGGATGAAGTAGTATTGGTTGCTGGGGTAGATGGTAGTTTTGCTCCTATACATGGAAATGGACAAATAAATTATGGAACAGATAACTATTTTAATATTGCACATAACCTTACAGTTCATAATTATTTATACGGTTCTGGAACTCCAATTACTTCTGATATGTCACAGGCATCTTCATCAATTATTTCGGATGTAAGTAATGGAGTTGGTTTTGCAAACTATACCGCACATTGTGGTTCTAGTGGTTGGTCAGATCCCTCATTTGAAGTTTCTGATGTATCTGGACTTCAGAATTATGATCAATACGGTTTTATGGTTGGAAATTGTTGTTTATCAAACAAATTTGATGATCCAGTTTGTTTTGGAGAATCACTTTTGAGAGCGGAAGATAAAGGAGCTGTTGGATATGTAGGAGGGTCGAATAATACCTATTGGGATGAAGATTTTTGGTGGGCTGTTGGGAATACATCAAATATAACAGCTAATCCTTCTTACGCCGCTACAGGTCTAGCAATTTATGATAGTTGGATTCATGAAAATGGAGAAGCTCAAGCGGATTGGTTCTTTACTCAAGGACAAATAATTCATTCCGGAAATTTAGCTGTAACACAAGCGGGTGGTTCCGAAAAATACTATTGGGAAATCTATCATTTAATGGGAGATCCATCTGTAATGCCTTATTTGGGAGTTCCTCCAGTTCTTTCTGTAACTCATGCAGGAGCTACTCCAATTGGAACCTCTTCATTTACGGTAACTACAGAAGAGAATGCTTATGTCGCTATTTCCATGAATGGAGTTTTATTAGACGCACAGCTTGCAGGAGCTTCTGGAATTGTAAACTTAACTTTCCCTACACTTTCTGTAATTGGAAATGCGGACATTGTTGTTACAAAACAATTCCGACAGCCATATATTAATATACTTTCTGTTATCTCATCAAATGCACCATTTGTCATTTACAATACACATACAATAAATGATCCAACAGGAAATAATAACTTAGAAGTAGATTATAATGAGTTAATAGAATTAGATGTAGAATTGAATAATGTTGGATCTCAACCAACACAAAATGTAAATGTTGTTATTTCTACATCCGATATGTATGTAACATTAATTGATAGTACGGATTTTCTTGCTACTGTAAATGCAAATAATACAATAAACATTAGTTCTCCATTTACTTTCCAAGTTGCGGCTTATGTTCCGGATCAGCATCTAGTAATGTTTAATTTAACAATTACAGACAATCAAGGAAATAGTTGGAACTCTAATTTATCGGTAACAATAAACGCTCCTGTGTTAACAGATGTATTGTTTACTATTGATGATGCAACTCTAGGAAACGGAAATGGAAAGTTAGATGCAGGAGAAACTTTGGATTTAATTGTAGATATTGAAAATTCAGGACATGCTGATATTAGTAATTTAAATGCAGTTTTAGGAAGTCTTTCTTCTTATGTAACTGTAAATAACCCGTTTGGTGTTGCGGTATCAAACTTAAATTCAACTCAGCAACAAAGTACAGTATTTAACATTACAATTGATGCAAATACTCCAATGGGAACTTTAGCGGAATTTCCTTTTGATCTAACAGATGGTGTTTATTCTCACTCCAATACTTTTTCGGGAACTATTGGTGTAATAGATGAAGATTATGAAACAGGAGATTTCACGCAATACGCTTGGATTCAAGGTCAATATCCTTGGTCAATTTCAAATAATAATCCGCATGAAGGAACAAATTGTTCTCGTTCTTTTGATAACTTACCAGATAATCAAGAGTCGGAGTTGTCAGTAGATGTAAATGTATTGGCTGCAGGAGATATTTCTTTTTATAAAAAAATGTCTTCCGAACTAGATTATGATTTCTTAAAATTTAAAATAAATAGCCAAAAAGTAGGTGAGTGGTCTGGAATTGATGCGTCTTGGAGTTTGGTTACTTTTCCAGTTAGTGCCGGGCAAACTACTTTTAAGTGGGAATACGAAAAAGATGGTGGTTGGTCGGAAGGTCAAGATTGTGCTTTTGTTGATTATATTGTTTTTCCTCCAATTGATTTAGGTACTGTTTCTTTGAAAGATAACTTTACAGATATTAAATTATTCCCTAATCCTACAATGGGAAGTTTTGAAATTACTTTCTCAGATAATAAAAGTCATACTGCTTTAATTTATGATGTAAATGGTAAGTTAATTTATTTGGAGAAATCTTTAGAGAATATTAAATTTGATATTTCTGAAAAGTCAGCAGGAACTTATACTATAAAAATAATGCCAGAAGGAATAACCTATCAGATTGTAAAAAATTAGTGGCAAAAGCATTAGGAATAGATTATGGAACAAAAAGAGTTGGGATTGCAATTTCTGACTCTACTCAAATTATATCTACTGCACTTTGTACTACTCCTAATATAGAGATTTTCAAATTTCTAATAGATTTAACACAGAAAGAAGATATAGATACGATTGTAGTTGGGGAGGCGAAAAACTTAGATGGAACTGCAACAGATAGTAGTGTTGAAATAGAAAATTTTGTAGAAAAAATAACAATTTTATTCCCAAAGGTTAAAGTTACTACTATTGACGAAAGGTTTACTTCTAAAATTGCATTTCAGTCTATTATCGACTCAGGAATTAAAAGAAAAAAACGACAAAATAAATCCTTAATTGATGAGGTGAGTGCTACAATTATTTTACAAGATTATTTAACATACAAATAATTTCTTATTCTTGTTGAAACTCTGTAATATTGTACTCTAAATAAAAAACAATACAACAATGAAAAAACTTTACACTTTATTATTTGCTAGTTTACTAGCTTTAACTGCAAATTCTCAGGTGAGTTTTTGTGAAAATTTTGATGCTTTAATAGTTGGAGATCCTATTGCAGAAACTTCATCATCTTGGAATTCATGGGATGAATTAATGAATGGATCAATAGCTCCTTTTATAGATGATGCATTAGTAAGTTCTATTCAATCTGTTAGTGGTAGTAATTCATTACATTTTCCTGGAACACAGGCAGCAGGCCCTGAGGATGTGTTGCTCATGTTTGACCCTACATTAAATATTAATACATCTAACATTAATTCTTTATCTACTCCTTATGTTGTTGGTGAGTTTACATTTTCACAGATGATGTATATACGTTCTGCTCAACCTTCCAATGGTGGAGCTTATTTTAATTTTCAAGCAGAAAATACTCCAGGACAACTTTGGGCTTTAGAGGTTGAATTTATCGCAGATCCTAATAATCCAACGGATCCAGGAACAATAGATATGCGTAATACAGGTGGAACATTAATGAATCTTCCTTTTTCTTATCCCATGAACACTTGGTTTGAGATAAAGTTTGATATTGATTTGTCAAATAATGATTGGGAAGTATTTATTGATGGACAATCACAAGGATCATTTGCAAATACTATTAATCAAATTGCTTCATTAGATCTCTATCCTAATATAAGTCATGAATATTATGTAGATGATGTTTGCTATTCTTATATCCCAGCAACTTTATTTACTAATAATGGACAGGTTTCAAACATATCTACTATTTCTGGGCTTACAGGTCAAACAAGATATCCTTCAGTTGAGATAAGAAATTTTGGAACGGATCCTATTTATTCGTGTGATGTTACTTTTGATTATAACGGAACACAAATGACAGAAAACCTAACTAATATTGGTGCGGGTTTTGGGCTTTTATCATTAACATCTATGCAAGTTGATTTTCTAAATTCTATTACTTTAATATCTGGAACAAATATTGGTACTGCTACTATTTCAAATGTAAATGGAGCATTGCAGGATGATAATCCATCTGATGATGTAATGACAACACAGGTTGTTGCTATTACACCAGCAGAAAATAAGCTTGTAATTGGAGAAGAAGCTACAGGAACTTGGTGTGGATGGTGCCCAAGGGGTGCTGTTGCACTAAATGAAATGGATAGAGATTATCCTGGTTATTTTCAAGGAATTGCTGTTCATGATGGAGACCCTATGGAAAATACGGATTATAATTCGGGTCTTTTTGGATTCCATGGAGGGAGTTATCCTTCAGGGGTAGTTAACAGAGTTATGTCTTCTCCTGCTATTGATCCTTCAGAATTTGAACAATATTTTTTACAAGATATTGTAGTTCCTGCAAATGGAATTATTATGAATGGAGCTCAGCAAATTGGAACAACTTTAGAGGTTTCTTTATCAGTTGATGTAACAACTGCAATAAATGGAAACTGGAAACTAGCTTGCGTACTTATTGAGGACAGTGTTACTGGTTCTGGTGGACAGTGGTATCAAGCTAATTCCTATGCTGGAAGTATTTCATTAATAGATGTAAATGGAGTAGATTGGATGAATTTACCGAATTGGGTTTTGGATGTTGATATGGTTTACCGCCATGTTGCAAGAGCTATTTCTCCATCATTTAATGGAGATCCTTTGGAATTTTCGTCTTACAATGCAGGAGAACAGTTTACAAAATGTTATACATTTACTTTGGACCCAACTTGGGATTTAACTCAAATGCATATTGTAGGGATGTTAATTAATACTGCAAACGAAATTAATAATGCTTCATCAACATCAATTTCCACTGCTGTAGCAAATGGATATATATCTTGTGGATCTACTTCTATTTCTAACGAATTAGCAGGTCCTGACCAATTAATTACTTTGTATCCAAACCCTGCAAATTCTGCAGCTACTCTGAGAATGAATTTGAAAACTGAAGAAAATGTTGATGTTAGTATTACCACTATTGATGGTAAACTAATTGCAAAAAGAGATTATGGATTGATGAATGGCGCTCATACACTTACTTTTGATATTTCAAACTTTTCAAATGGAATATACTTTGTTGAAACAATTGTTGGTGATGAAGTTATTACTAAAAAGTTAATTAAGGAATAATCAATTTTTAAATATAAAATTAGAAACCCATCTGAAAAGATGGGTTTTTTTATAATTTATTTTTAAGGTATTTTGCAGTAACAGATTTCTTGGATTTTATCATTTTTTCAGGAGTTCCTTCAAATACAATTTCCCCTCCTTTATCTCCACCTTCCGGCCCTAAATCAATAATCCAATCCGCACATTTTATTACATCTAAGTTATGTTCTATACAAATTACAGAATGTCCCTTTTCAATAAGTGCTTCAAAAGAGGTTAAAAGTTTGTTGATGTCATGGAAATGAAGCCCTGTTGTTGGTTCATCAAAAATAAATATTATTTTATCAGAGTTTTGTCCCTTTCCTAAAAAGGAAGCGAGTTTTGTCCTTTGTGCTTCTCCTCCAGAAAGAGTTGAAGATGATTGACCAAGTTTTATATATCCTAAACCAACATTCTGCAAGGGTTTTATTTTATTTGCAATTTTTTCTTCTCCATTCTCCATAAAAAAGGAGATTGATTCTTCCACAGTTAAATCCAAAATATTAAAGATGTTTTTATCACAAAATTTAATTTCTAATATTTCTTCTTTAAATCTTTTTCCTTTGCAATCCTCACAAAGTAAATGTACATCTGCCATAAATTGCATTTCTACAATGGTTTCTCCTTCTCCTTTGCAACTATCGCACCTTCCTCCATCTACATTAAAGGAAAAGAAACCACTTTTGTATTTTCTTGTTTCGGAAAGTTTTTGTTTGGAAAAAAGAGTTCTGATATCATCATATGCTTTTATATATGTTATTGGGTTCGATCGAGATGATTTTCCGATAGGATTTTGGTCGATAAACTCTAACTTTTTATAAGTTGATGTATTAATATTTACAGATTTATATTTTTTTTCATCTTTTGTATACCCTTGAAATTCTTGTTGAAGTGCAGATTTTAAAACATTATTTATCAGAGATGTTTTTCCAGAACCGCTAACTCCTGTTACCAAAGTGAAACATTCCAATGGTATTTTTACATCCATTTTATTTATGTTGTGAATGTTTATCCCTTTTAATTCCACAAAATGTTTCCATTTCCTCCTTTCTTTTGGGATTTCTATTTTAAGTTTTCCACTCAAATATTGTGTTGTCAGACTTCTTTTTGCTTTATGAATGTTAGATAATTTACCTTGAAATATCAATTCTCCACCATGAATCCCAGCTTCTGGTCCCAAATCAATTATTTGGTCGGCTTGTTGCATTATTTCTTCATCATGTTCAACAATGATAACTGTGTTCCCGATATCCCTTAAATTTTTCAAAACTTTTATAAGGTTTTCCGTGTCTTTGGAATGAAGTCCAATTGATGGTTCATCCAGAATATACATCGATCCTACCAGACTACTTCCTAATGAGGTGGCTAGATTTATTCTTTGAGATTCTCCACCAGAAAGTGTTGATGATTTTCTGGATAATGTGAGGTAGGAGAGTCCTACTTTATTCAGGTATTCTAATCTGTTTTTTATTTCTGTCAGTATTCTTTTTCCAATTTCATTTTCCTGTTTTGTTAGTTTTAATTCATTAAAAAATTTAAAACTTTCCAAAATACTCATGGAAGTTATATCTAAAATACTTTTCCCATTTATTTTTACATAAAGTGCGTCTTTTCTTAACCGAGATCCTCCACATTCATTACAGTTGGTCTTCCCTGTATATCTGGCATAAATTACCCGACTTTGTATTTTGTGTCGTTCATTATTTAACTTGCTGAAAAACTGATTTATTCCCTTACATTTTCCTTTTCCGTTCCATAATAATTCAATTTCATCTTTGTTTAAATCTTCATATGATTTGTGAATAGGAAATTCATATTCTGAGGAGTTTTGTATAAATCTATCTTTCCATTTACTTAATTTTATCCCTGACCAGCAACTTACCACTCCTTGATAAACAGACAATTCTTTGTTCTGAATTATCTTTTCAGAGTCCAAACCAATTATACTTCCGAATCCTTCACATTTTGAACAAGCTCCGTAGGGATTGTTAAATGCAAACAGGTGAATAGAGTTTTTTTCAAATTTGATGCCATCCATTTCAAATTTATTGGAAAATGAAATTTTCTTATTTTTTATTTGAATGATACATTCTCCATTCCCTTCAAAAAATGCAGTTTGTGCCGAATCTGTGATTCTTGATTTTAGATCTTCATCTTCATTGTCAATTATTATTCTGTCAATTATCAGTTGAATCGTCTTTTTTGAAATCTTGGATTTTGATTCAATTAAATTATTTATTTTTTCTACTTTATTATTTACAAGTAATCTGGAATATCCTTGTTGTAAAAGGATATTTAGGAAGTTAGATTTTCTGTCTTTTTCTATTTCTGTAAGTAAAAATACTTCTTCCTCATCTTTTTTTCTCAGAATAAAATTTACCACATCCCCAACTTGGTGTCTTTTTACTTGTTTCCCTGAAATTGGGGAATATGTAACTCCAATTCGGGCATATAAGAGTTTTAAGTAGTCGTAAATTTCGGTTACTGTTCCTACAGTTGATCTGGGATTTTTCGAAATTACTTTTTGTTCAATGGCAATTGCTGGAGAAATTCCAATTATTTCATCTACATCAGGTTTTTGTAGTTTTCCTAAAAACTGACGAGCATATGACGATAGACTTTCAATGTACCTTCTTTGTCCTTCTGCAAATAAAGTGTCGAATGCCAATGAGGATTTTCCGGAACCTGAAACCCCAGAAATAACGATTAATTTGTTTTTTGGGATGTTTAATGAGATGTTTTTTAAATTATGGAGTTTAGCCCCTTTAATTATAATGTTTTCCTGATTGTATTTTGTTTTTTCGCTCATCTCATTTTTTACTAATTTTGCAAATTTAAGAATTAAGATTTGGATAATTCAGAAACTTATACTAAATTTGTATCGTATTAAAATAAATAATAACCAAAACTTAACTTATATAGACGAATTTTTACTTTAAATTTTTATTAACTAAAAACCAAGTAAAATGCAGTCAATAAGCCCCGCAGATCATTTATTAGTAAAGTCGTATATCAATGGAGATGAATCTTCATTTGAGATTTTATTAAAACGACATAAAGACAAAGTTTTCGCCTTTATTTTATCGAAAATCAAAAATTATAATCTTGCTCATGATGTGTTTCAGGACACATTTATAAAAGTAATTAATTCATTGAAAAAAGGAAAATACAATGAAGAAGGAAAATTTGTTCCTTGGGTGATGCGGATTGCGCATAATTTAGTGATTGACCATTTCCGCAGACAAACTAAAATGAGAAAAATTGCCCCAACTGATGATTTCAATATTTTTGATGTAATTGGAAATGAAGATCAGAATATAGAGGAAAAAATGATTGAAAATCAAATTCATGCTGATTTGAAAAAATTAATTGACCATCTTCCGGAAGAACAAAAAGAAGTACTTGTAATGAGGTACTATAAAGACTTAAGTTTTAAGGAAATTGCTGAATCAACAGGAGTAAGTATTAACACATCCTTAGGAAGGATGAGATATGCAATTATCAACCTCAGAAAACTTAAGGATGAGAATAATATTAGTTTGAAAGCAAATTAATTTAAACTTTATACAATAAATTTTTTATGATGTCGTTAAAACTTTATATTAATCAAAAAGAATTATATGAAGGAAATGTTTACTCTATCAAATTTATTAAATCAGTTTTTAGAAAACAACAGTATAAGGACTGATAACAGACAGAAAAAAGAGGTTAAACCTAGAGAAAAGTCGATAAAATTCTTGTTGGATTATTCTAAATCTGTGAAAAGTATTAAAACGAACTCTTTAGGAGAAGTTTTAATTGTAAATAACTAAGTGGTTTTGGTTGTAAATTTGGCCGGTCAATTTATTGTCCGGCCTTTTTTTATGTCTATTTTTGAAAAATGAATAAAAAAGAAAGAGTTAATTTATTTATTAATTATTTTTCGAAGAATTTACCAGAGGCAAAAACAGAATTGGATTATACAAATGCTTTTGAACTAACGGTTGCTGTTGTTCTTTCTGCGCAATGCACAGATAAAAGAATAAATATAATTACTCCAAAGCTATTTGAACATTTGCCAACTCCAGAAGTGATGGCAGAGGTATCAGTTGATTTTATTTTTGATTTAATAAAGAGTTGTAGCTATCCCAGAAATAAAGCGAAACATCTTTCTGGTTTGGCAAAAATGTTGATTGCAGATTTCAATTCTGAAATTCCGGCAAGTTTGGAAGAGTTGCAAAAGCTCCCTGGAGTTGGGCGTAAAACAGCAAATGTTGTAGGTTCTGTTTATTTCGATATTCCTGCAATGCCAGTAGATACTCATGTTTTTAGAGTAGCAAATAGAATAGGATTGACAACAAATGCAAAAAATCCTTTGCAATCAGAACTTCAATTACTGAAATTATTCCCTACAGAAAAATTAAATATTGCTCATCATTGGCTTATTTTGCATGGAAGATATGTGTGTAAAGCTAGAAGAGCAGAATGCGAAAAATGTGGGATTACTTCCATTTGTAAATATTATAAAAAGGAGAAACTTAAAAAGTAACTCTTGTTAATAAATAGAACTTCTTTTATTAGAAAATTGAAAGATAATTTCTCTTTTTTGTATAAAATATATAATTATGAGTGATAAAGAAAAAACAGCTAAATTAAAGGCGTTGGAACTTACTTTAGGTAAGTTGGAAAAATCCTATGGAAAAGGAATTGTAATGAAGTTAGGTGATAAAGTTGTAGAACAAATTGATGCAATTCCAACAGGATCGATTGGACTAGATATGATTTTAGGAGTAGGAGGTTACCCAAGAGGGAGAGTGGTTGAAATTTATGGACCAGAATCTTCTGGAAAAACAACATTAACTATACATGCAATTTCGGAAGTACAGAAACAAGGAGGGATAGCTGCCTTTATTGATGCCGAGCATGCTTTTGATGCTGCTTATGCATCAAATTTAGGTGTTGATACCGATAATCTTTTAATCTCTCAGCCAGATAATGGAGAACAAGCTTTGGAAATTGCAGATCATTTAATCAGTTCGGGAGCGGTGGATTTGGTAGTGATTGATTCTGTTGCAGCTCTTACCCCAAAATCGGAAATAGAAGGTGAAATGGGAGATAGTAAAATGGGATTACACGCAAGATTGATGTCGCAAGCGCTTAGGAAACTTACAGCTACTATTAGTAAAACAGGTTGTACTCTTATTTTTATCAATCAGCTCCGTATGAAAATTGGGGTTATGTTTGGAAACCCTGAAACGACAACTGGTGGAAACGCACTTAAGTTTTATGCATCTGTAAGGTTAGATATCAGAAGGATAGGAGCAATAAAAAATGGTGATGATATAGTTGGAAATAGAACTAGGGTAAAGGTTGTGAAAAATAAAGTTGCTCCTCCATTCAAAAAGGTAGAATTTGATATAATGTTCGGACAAGGAATTTCTCGTTCTGGAGAGGTGTTGGATATGGCAGTGGAGGCAAATGTTGTTGCCAAAAGTGGTTCATGGTTTGCCTATGGAGATACAAAATTAGGGCAAGGAAGGGATGCAGTAAAACAAATGATTACGGATAATCCGGAGCTAATGTTAGAAATAGAACAAAAAATACTAGAAGCAGATTCTGCCGAATAAATGAAAATATTTTATTTTCTTATTTCTGTTTTCTTTCTTTCGTGTTTTAATGAGAATATTCCTCCCCAAAAGAAAGTAAATGATGATCCTATTTCAGTAATTTCATCTTTAATAGAAAAGGACATTACTAACGATTCCTTGTATGTTGAAAGGGCAATACTTAGTATTGAAAAGGAAAGATATAAGGAAGCTGTTAAGGATTTAGAACAATCAATCAATCTAGATCCTACAAAAGGGCACAGTCATTATTTGCTTGGAGATGTATTTTTTAGGATGGCGAAAAACGGATTAAGTAAAGAAAATGTTTTAGATAAGAGTTTGTTTCATTTTTCGGAGGCCGTAAAATACCATTCCGATTCTGTTTTGTCGTTAAAAAATGCTGGGGAAATTTTATTGTTAAACGGAACGGTATTGGAAGACACAAGTTATATTAGAAGTTCAATTCAACTTTTACATCAATCTATTTCTATTGACAATTCCAATTTTCATTCTTTTATCTTGTTGGGTTATTGCTATAAAGAAATAAATGAAATAGAAAAGGCGAAAGACTGTTTCAGAAAGTCAATTAGTTTGAAGTCGGATAATGAAGAGGCTTATTTACAACTAGGAAATTTATACGCAGCTGTTTTTGATACTACAGCAATAGAATATTATAATAATGCATTGAGTATTAATCCTAAAAATAGAATAGCACATTATAACATAGGGATTTTGTATCAGAATAATAAAATGTATTCCAAGGCACAGGATGCTTACCATAAACTTTTTAATGATGGTGTGGAAGATAAATTTTATGTTGATGCAAATCATAATTTAGGATTTATCTTTATGGAAGATATAAAAGATTACCGCAATGCAATCAATTATTTTGCAGATGCTACTAGAGTAAATAGGAATCATTATCAATCTTATTTCGGAATGGGAAGGTGTTATCAATCTTTTGGTGATGTAACAAATGCAGAAAAATATTACCTAAAAGCATTAGAAGTCTTCCCTAATTATACAACTGCACAACAACAACTAGACCAATTATTATTGGATAACGAAAAATACAAGTAAAATGAGTTTACAAAACACAATAACAGACGATATAAAAAAAGCAATGCTTGCCAGAGAAAAAGATAAATTGACAGCTTTAAGGGCAGTAAAAGCAGCTTTAATTGTCGAAATGTCGAAAGATGGAGCGGATTCTGTTCCGGATGATGTAACAGAAAAAATAATTGCCAAATTGGTGAAACAAAGGAAAGAGTCTGCTTCTATTTTTACTGAGCAAGGGAGAGAAGATTTGGCAAAAGATGAGAGAGTGGAATTAGAGTATTTAGAAGTGTATTTACCTGAACAAATGGAAGAGGAAGAAGTAAGGAAAGTTGTACAAGAGGTAATCTTGCAAGTTGGAGCATCTTCTCCTGCAGATATGGGAAAATGTATGGGTCCACTTATGGGGAGATTAAATGGAAAAGCAGATGGAAAACTAATCTCAAAATTGGTGAAAGAGGAACTATCTTAATAATATAAAATAAACTTGATATAAAAAAAGGAGAACCGTTAGGTTCTCCTTTTTTAGTATAAAGAATAAATTCCTTATTTTACTTTATCTATAATTGATTTAAAAGCTTCTGGGTGATTCATTGCTAAATCAGCAAGAACTTTTCTGTTTAATTCAATTCCGTTTGCATGAATTTTACCCATTAATTCAGAGTAAGACAATCCGTGTAATCTGGCACCAGCATTAATTCTTTGAATCCATAGTGCTCTGAATGTTCTCTTCTTGTTTTTTCTGTCACGGTATGCGTATTGCATTCCTTTTTCCACAGCGTTTTTAGCTACTGTGTGAACGTTTTTTCTTCTACCAAAGTAACCTTTGGCCGCTTTAATAATCTTTTTTCTTCTTGCTTTTGCAGCAACTGCATTTACCGATCTTGGCATAATTTCATTTTTTCGCTAATTAGCGGCCTGATTTATTTTGTGGCACTTAGTACTAATTTGCTGGTTAATAACCTAGTTAATTATATTATAAGCCCAACTGAAGCTTAACATTTTTCATATCTGATTTATGTACTAAACCAGATTTTGTTAAGTTTCTTTTTTGCTTAGTTTCTTTTTTGGTTAAGATGTGACTCTTAAACGCATGTTTTCTTTTTAGTTTTCCTGTTCCTGTAAGCTTAAATCTCTTTTTCGCTCCAGCTTTAGTTTTCATTTTTGGCATTGTATCGTGTTTTATTTTTTCTTTTTCTTTGCTGCTATCATCATTATCATTTTCTTTCCTTCTAGCTTAGGCATGTTTTCAATCACTCCAACTTCTTCCAGTGCCTGAGCCAGTTTAAGTAATAAGATTTCTCCTTGTTCCTTAAAAATAATTGTTCTTCCTCTAAAGAAAACAAATGCTTTTACTTTGAAACCTTCTTCCAAAAACTTTTTTGCATGATTTAACTTAAAGTTAAAGTCGTGTTCTCCAGTGTTTGGTCCGAATCTTAATTCTTTTACTACAACCTTTATAGATTTTGACTTAATGGCTTTTTGTCTCTTTTTTTGGTCGTAAATGAACTTTTTATAATCTATTAACTTACAAACAGGAGGTTCCGCATTTGGAGAGATTTCTACTAAGTCCAAGTTCATTTGGTTTGATAAATGAATAGCTTCATTTATCGAAACTATTTTTGGTTCTATATTATCACCTACTAATCTGACAAATGGAGCTCTAATTTTGTCGTTTATTTTGTGTAAGTCTTTTTTCTCTACTCTTTTTCTGCTGAATTGTTTCCTTGCGATTACTCTTTGTTTTTAGTTATTAAATTTTGTTACTTCTTCTATTTCCTTTTTTATGGCCTCTATTAGTGTGTCAACTTTCATGCTTCCTAAGTCTTCACCACCATGTTTTCTTACCGATACAGTTCCTTCACTTTCTTCCTTTTCTCCAACTATAATCATGTAAGGTGTTTTAGATACCTCTGCATCTCTAATCTTTCTTCCTGTCTTCTCCGACCTTTCATCAATGCGACCGCAAATATCGTAATTTTTTAGTAATTGCAATACTTTATTTGCATAATCGTGATATTTTTCGGATATAGGTAGGATAACTAGTTGTTCTGGGCTCAGCCAAAGGGGAAAATTACCTCCACAATGTTCTATTAATAACGCTACAAATCGTTCCATAGAACCGAAAGGTGCTCTATGTATCATAACAGGTCTATGTTTTTTATTATCTGCACCAGTGTACTCTAATTCAAAACGCTCTGGTAAAGTGTAATCTACCTGAATAGTTCCTAATTGCCATTCTCTACCTAAAGCATCCTTTACCATAAAGTCAAGTTTCGGACCATAAAAGGCCGCTTCACCATATTCTACTACTGTTTCTAATCCTTTTTCGGCAGATGCTTCAATAATTCCAGATTCTGCTTTATCCCAATTTTCGTCAGAGCCAATATATTTAGATTTATTTTCAGGATCACGTAGAGATATTTGTGCTTTGTAATCCTCAAATCCTAAGGCTTTGAAAACATATAGTACCAAGTCAATAACATTGATGAATTCTTGCTTTACCTGATCGGGACGGACAAATAAATGAGCATCATCCTGAGTGAATCCTCTAACACGAGTTAACCCATGTAATTCTCCTGATTGTTCGTAACGATATACGGTACCAAATTCTGCAAAACGAACCGGTAAATCTTTATAAGAATATTGTTTTGCTTTATAAATTTCGCAATGGTGCGGGCAATTCATAGGTTTTAGGAAAAACTCTTCTCCTTCATTAGGAGTTTTGATAGGTTGGAAAGAATCCTCTCCATATTTTTCGTAATGACCAGAACATACATATAAATCCTTATGGCCGATATGTGGTGTGATTACTGGTAAGTAACCTGCTTGTGTTTGTGCTTTTTTAAGGAAGTTTTCTAGTTTTTCACGGAGTTGAGCTCCTTTTGGTAACCATAATGGTAAACCTTGCCCGACCTTTTGTGAGAAGGTAAAGAGCTCCATTTCCTTTCCTAGTTTTCTGTGGTCGCGTTTTTTTGCTTCCTCCAATAATTCTAGGTGTGCAGTCAATTCTTTTTGTTTAGGAAAAGATACTCCATAAATACGCGTAAGTTGCTTACGGTTTTCATCTCCTTTCCAGTAGGCACCCGCAATATTCAACAATTTAATTGCTTTTATTTTTCCGGTAGAAGGGATGTGTGGTCCTCTACATAAATCGGTGAAATTACCTTGCGTATAGAAAGTAATTGTTCCGTCTTCTAAACCCTCTAAAAGTTCTAATTTATACTCATCTCCCTTTTCAGTGAAATATGCAATAGCTTCCTCTTTTGAAACTTCCTTTCTATCGAAAGACATTTTCTGAGAAGCCAATTCTTTCATTTTTTGCTCAATCTTAGGTAGTTCATCAGAAGAAAGAACACGATCACCTAAATCGATATCGTAGTAGAAACCATTATCGATTGCAGGACCAATACCCAACTTAACACCAGGATAAAGTGATTCTAATGCTTCCGCCATAATGTGTGCAGAAGAATGCCAAAAACTCATTTTCCCCTGCTTATCGTTCCAAGTATGTAGGGTAAGGGTAGAATCGGTGGTGATAGCACGGTTTGCATCCCAAACTTCTCCGTTTATACTAGCCGAAAGGACATTTCGTGCTAGCCCTTCAGAAATTCCCATAGCAATATCCATTGCGGAAGTTCCACTTTCTACTTGTTTGATACTTCCATCAGGAAGAGTAATGTTAATCATTTGTATTTATTATTAAAGAATGCAAATATAAGGAATGGTTTTTATTCTAAGATTGTATTACCCCAGGATTATAAGCTTCTTTTATTGGTGAATTGTTAGCCGCTTCAATTCCCATAGAAATTACTTTCCTACTTTCCAAAGGATCAATAATAGCATCTACCCATAAACGAGAGGCTGCATAGTAAGGAGAGGTTTGCTCATCATACCTATCGGTAATGGTTTTTAAAAGTAACTTTTCTGCTTTCTCATCAATTTCTTCTCCTTTCACTTTAAGAGAAGCTTTTTCAATTTGTAATAAAACCTTAGCGGCTTGTTCACCTCCCATAACCGCCATTTCAGCTGTTGGCCAACTTACAATCAATCTTGGGTCGTAAGCCTTACCACACATAGCATAGTTTCCTGCCCCATATGAATTTCCAATGATAATAGTAAACTTAGGAACTACAGAATTTGCCATAGCATTTACCATTTTGGCGCCATCTTTAATGATTCCCCCATGTTCGGACCTAGAACCTACCATAAAACCTGTAACATCTTGCAAGAATACCAATGGTATTTTCTTTTGGTTGCAATTTGCAATAAAACGTGCTGCTTTGTCTGCAGAATCAGAATAGATAACCCCCCCAAATTGCATTTCTCCTTTCTTGGTTTTAATCATTTCTCTCTGATTGGCAACTATACCTACTGCCCAACCATCAATCCTAGCATATCCGCAAATTAGCGATTGTCCGTAGCCTTCTTTATATTCTTCAAACTCGGAACTATCCACCAAGCGAGCAATGATGTCCTTCATATTGTAAGGTTTTGCTCTATCTCTAGGTAATATTCCGTATATTTCTCTTTCGTCCTCTTTTGGATCTTTACTTTCTTTCCTGTTGAAACCTGCCTTTTCACTAGATCCTATTTTATCCATTATGTTTCGGATTTTATCCAAGGCATCTTTATCGTCCTTGGCTTTATAATCCGTAACTCCTGAAATTTCGCAATGGGTAGTAGCACCACCCAAAGTTTCGTTATCGATAGTTTCTCCAATAGCTGCCTTTACAAGGTAACTACCCGCCAAAAATATAGATCCTGTTTTGTCTACAATTAGCGCTTCATCAGACATAATAGGAAGGTAAGCTCCACCAGCTACACAGCTTCCCATTACAGCAGAAATCTGTGTTATTCCCATGGAACTCATACGGGCATTGTTCCTAAATATTCTTCCGAAATGTTCTTTATCTGGGAAAATTTCGTCTTGCATAGGTAAGAACACTCCTGCACTATCCACCAAGTAGATAATTGGCAATCTGTTTTCCATTGAAATTTCCTGAAGTCTTAAGTTTTTCTTAGCAGTAATTGGGAACCAAGCTCCTGCCTTTACAGTAGCATCATTTGCTACAATAATACATTGTCTGTCCTTTACATAGGTGATACCCGCAACAACTCCTCCAGAAGGACAACCTCCATATTCGGTATACATTCCTTCCCCAACAAAAGCACCGATTTCTAAGAAATTAGCATCTGTGTCTTTTACGTAGTCAATACGCTCCCTAGCAGTTAGTTTTCCTTTAGCATGCTGTTTTTCAATCTTCTTTTTTCCTCCTCCTAAAGCAACTTTTGCGAGTTTCCTTTTCATCTCAGAGATGAGTAACCTCATCTTATCATCATTCTTATTGAATTCTAAATCTGCCATTCTGTAAATTTTTTGACAAAAATAAGGAATAAGTTTAGATTGTTTGTCTTTCCAAGTAGCTTGTTGTTTCTGGACCTAAATTAAAGAGTAAGTCCAAGATAGAAAGGTGAGGAGTGAAATCATGTTTTTCAGAGAAAACTTGTTCGTATTTTTCTTGAGGAGAAATAAATTTGTGATGTCGCAAATCTCTTCCATCAAAATTATGTTGGTATTCTTCTGTTATATTTAATTCTTTTTCTTCTTGAAGAAATTGCAATATTTTGTGGGTTAATTGTAAGTTTAAATCAAATAGATTACTTTGATCTGTAGTGTAAA
>Ga0233427_10002112_pt1 | contig 19417 bp, 18 predicted proteins | sample SI_118_April2016_5_FD_179885 | JGI IMG/M metagenome (GOLD analysis project Ga0233427, IMG submission 179885) | Seawater microbial communities from Saanich Inlet, British Columbia, Canada - SI_118_April2016_100_MG | ecosystem: Environmental > Aquatic > Marine > Inlet | place: Canada: British...
GCAAGAAAATCAGGATGCTCACAGATAATTCTCCGAAACTCAGCACTTTCTTCATCCAAAAACGCTATCCGTGCTCCCGGAATCACATCACATGATGTCATCGTATCTGACGATAAAGAAACCACCACTTCACAGACCTTATCCGCGGAACGGTCCAGCACAACCGCGAACGCTTCTCTTGATATCTCGGGAGCGGTTCCCGTATTGAAAGCATGTACTAGCGCCTTTGGCGGCTCCTTAAGCCTGACCTGCTCAAAGAGCGCGTCAAATGGCAGATCCATTTGCTCCCGAATAATTTGAATAGCCCGGTCGAGTTCGTCTCGGTTGAGGGGATCTAGAGGATGCATGATTGTTCTTTATTATGAGAGACTAGGTATCAAATTATAGACTCGTACTTTTTATCGACACAGCCTACCCACCCGCCAAGTCTCGGATGAACCGACGGACAGGTGAATCACTCACTAGGGTTTTGAACAATACTCCTTAATTCATTACCCAGAGCAGACAGGCCCGCTTGGTACCCCGCCTCAATTATGGCTTCAGCAGACTTAAATTCCAGACTGCCGAACTGGGTTAAGTCGGGCTTCAGATATATATCTGCCGCTGACTTGTTGACGTTGGCGCGACTGCTACCGGCGAGCGTGGTAGATCGAGAAAGCGTTTCCAGAATCGTTGGCACCTGCGGTGTGTTCCCTCTGATCTTTCGCCAAAGGTATTCTACAAAGGAAGGGATGTGGGCCTCATCGGCAAACAATGGCTCGTGATCGGAGACATCTATCGCGACGACCGGACCAGAATTAAATGCCGCCATATGATCTACAGGCAGATTGTTAAGCAATGCGCCATCGATCAGAAAACGGTTATCCTGGACTACAGGCGCTATGACGCCTGGAATCGCAATGCTGGCCCGAACCGCTTTCCAGAGCGTACCGCGCTGATGCACCCGCTCTTCGGCGATGCTGAGGTCCGAAGAAATACAAAAGAACGGCAAAGGCATGTCCTCAATATCCCCTAAACCGATCCCCTCTTTTAACAATCGATCCAGTCTTGCACCTCTAGAGAGAGATATCAGCGGCAGGGTGTAATCACCCAACGGGTTGACATCAACAAAGAGTTTCCTGATTGTGGTCAGGATTTCCGCAGGCGCCAATCCCTGACCCAACCACGCTGCCATAACGGCACCAATGCTGGTACCGCCGAACCAGTCGAATCGGAGGCCCGCAGCATCGAAGGCTTTCAACATGCCAATATGAGCGAACCCCCTCGCACCGCCACCACCAAGGACAAGCCCCAACGACTGATCGAGCAGATATCGTTTAAGCCGTGCCCGATCATTGACCTCCCCCACATGGATATGAAAATGCTGATGGGGCTCAAGGAGTTCAAGCCATTTTGCAGTCCCTTCAATTGACCCGGCTCCCTGGTGGAGCATCACCAACACTTTTTTAGCAGTTGTCCAGGTCGGGGAGTCCACCAAGTTGGCGATTGACTGCCGGAGGTGCGCCGGCTCTTTGCTGGAATCCAGGAACACCCATATTTCGTCGGCTCTCGGCAACACCATCTCCAGCCAGTCCTGACGCTCTTGAGAGCAAACGTGGTGACATTTATCTTTATCCTGCTCTAACCGATCCAGTAACTCATTCAGTCGGGCCGGGTTGATCGCCGTTACGTCCTGCGCTACAAAATGATCGACCGCTCCCTGCTCGGTAATGACGGTACTTTCGGAACTGAGGTCATTTACGAAGTCATTAAGCAGAGCTTCGGTCTTTGCGCCAATTGCTAGCAGAAGACGATTTAGCGGTTTGGGTCGTTTCCGCAGGCGTTCGTTCTGGCTTTTGATCCTCTGGACTAGGAGTCCATTCATAAACTGGTTCAACGCCGGGTAGTCTCGAAGGAAGCTATTGAACCTGGTCTTGCTCAACTTGACGACCTCCGAATGGCGAATTGCGCTTATGGATGCAGAGCGTGGTTCATCACTCAGTACGGCCATCTCTCCGAAAATTTCGCCACGCTCTACATGCCCTACTTCGGAAACGACGTCGCCTTCACCCACAAATACCCGTAATCTCCCCTGCAGGAGAAAAAACACGCTGTCTGCGGGGTCTCCTTCCCGAAGAAGTACCTGAAAGGGGTCGAGGATCAGATACTCACTGGCGTCATAGAGGTTTTCAACGAACTCGGGTGAGAGATCCTGGGCCAAATGCTTTAACCCGGCAAGAAGTATTGCGAACCGATGGAGTCGAAGATGCAGCGCCCCTGCAATCACCTCAACCAGCGCTTCCTTGTCTTGGGCCATGTCGTGATGCTCAAGAGACACAACCGGACCATTGAAAACAATCTGGGCGTGATAAGAAGTATTCTTGGATGGCCCCGGAACAACAAATCCCTCATTTTGTTCGAGTCGACAGACAGTGAACGTCTGATTCCCTGACCGTTGCCGTACCTCGATATGACCCTTATCGACGAGGTAAAAGCCCGGGTGCGTTATCTCCTGGGATGTCTCCACACGGACAATCCGCCCGGAAGATACCTCTCTTAGTCGTGTGAGTGATAAGTCAGTCATCGCCACTTAATTTCGGACCACGAAGTGCCTGCCTCGGCGCCAGTCGCGCCATCTACCGTCAAACTTGATCTCGATTTACTGGGTTTGAGTATATCGATGCCTTGCATCATCAGATACTCCCCTCCCCCCAACTTATTGCTAGATCTCATGCTCGAGACACCACCTTTCGCGAGTAGTCCGATACTCTGACGAGCCTGCCGGTACGAGATAAAATACCGAAAGAGTTTACCGACGCGCTTTTGATCACCTTTATCCATTCCGTGCCGATCTTGCAATGAGCAGAATTGAAGACTATCCCTTCCCGAAGGGGCTGCATCTGCTGACCCAATGGCAAGCTGGGGACGAAGGGGCATATAAGGAAATGACCGCGTTTTTTGATGATGCAATCGGGGGCTGTTTCGACGCCGATTTTGCTGTGCTCGCCGCACCCGATCGCGTTCACTCAACAGCGTCTGTTCATATGCTGAGCCTCGCCATACTGCACGACCTATACGACATAGAGTCATGGGCCTACTACAACACCGATCCATATCGATATGTCCGGACTAACCTTGCGGTAAGCCGGCTTTTGGGTGTCCATAAGTTCTATACGACTTGGGCGCTTTATGCCTTTACCTGTGAGCCTCTCGGTCAGCAGATGATGTACCCCGACAGATTTCCACCCGGAGCAGACCCGGATGCATTCCTCATTAACAAAACTAACTGGCAGGAACTCAAGACTCCCGAGTTTACTTGTGGAATACCCAGAGCCATCGACGGGATTTTGAGGGTGACGCAGGAACTGACAGGTGTGCCACCACTGCTCCAGATCTCAGCACCCTACAGTCTTGCTGCAGATATTTATGGACAGGAACCCCTGCTTGCTGATGTCGTCAGTGACCCCGACACCGTCAACGCCCTGCTTGACCATCTGGGCGACGAGATTCTTGCTCCGTGGATGGACCATCATTTTAAAACCTTTCCCGATGGCTGGGTGGAGCTCTCAGACGCATCCGGGTCTCCTTTTTTTATCGGGCCAGAGAACTGCATGCAGATGTCGATCCGCTCGATCCGGCATATGCTGCGTGGCAAAACGTATGCGGATCGGGTGTTCGACAATAACTTTCGTGGTGATTTCGTCGCAAGTGTCAAAAAGAAAGGGCGAGGATCACGTCGGAATGTTCAAAGCCCACCCCAGTCCAGTCAGGCCAAACTTTTAGAACTCACCGATGCCAAGGTGAGCGTGAACCCTGTCTTCATCATGCGTCTCGAAGCAGACAAAATAAACATCTCGTTCTATGAAGAGGAGGCGATCAGACGTAATCTGCCGCTGACTTGCGGTATCGGCTCCCCGCAGATCGACCGCAACAGTATCAAGGATCTAGAAGCGACAAGAATCAACATCCGTGAGGATGCTCGTTCCTTCGTAGACTCAATAAAGCGGGTATGCGAGACCGTAGACCTACCTGAAGACAACCACGTCGGTGCGCCCTGGCCGAGTCATGTCTACTTTGAAGACATCAACGGCCAGTCACATTTTGAACTGGTTGAAATCATCCTCAATGAGGTCTACCGGTCCGGGTCTATCGAACACCTCAAATAAAGAAAAGCGCCTGGTCCATGAAAGCCAGGCGCTTTTTGTTCAGGCTAAACCTGCATCTTTTAATTCAGGAATCGGCTCATCGTAGTAAGGCAATTTGTCTACTCTGGGGGTCCAGCTCCCATCATCGATACACTTCTGTATATGGGCCGTGATTTCTTCCATTTTGGCAAACCACACATTTCCTTCGGATCGTATGTCTTCAATCATCTGTGCCATCCGATCACACCTGGCCAGCCGACCGGTTACAAAAGGATGCCATACGGTTACCCACAATCCACCGTATTTATGCATGGCCTTAAACTCCGACATAAAGACATTCATGGCTTCATCCGGGGCTTTGATCGGCATCATGTAGTGCATATCCGGCGCATGGGTATAGTGCGGCCAGTCATCCATACCCCAGTGGCTTGGCAACTCGATCACACTGCCTTTTTCTGTCTCGAGAACATAGGGCACGTCATCGCCCATCAAACTTGCGTCATACAAAAACCCCTGCTCAATCATGTAGTCAATGGAGTACTTAGAGTAGTTGTATAACGGCGCTCTCCACCCCCGGGGCTTTTGACCTGTCATCTTCTTGATAACTTCAATCTGCCTCTCGAACCAGTACAACTCATCTTCCGGGGAGAGCTTATTAGGATTCTCATGAAGGTATCCATGTGCCGCAATCTCATGACCTCCTTCCAGGATCATCTCCACAAGGTGCGGATATCTCTCCATGCACCAGGCCGGATAGAAAAAGGTCTGCTTTATCTCAGCCCGCTTATAGACCTCAAGGATGCGTGGGATCGCGATCTCGTCATATTTCAGCCAAGACATGGTTGAGAGCATCGTTGGCGCTCGCTCACGATGCTCGAGGTGTAAGATGCTGTCTGTATCGATATCAAAAGTTATTGCGCAGGCGCACTTGGCGCCGTCTGGCCAGGGAACGGGGTTGCTGATCATTTCTTCCTCCTCTCTTTTGGAAACGACTCGTGATCGTGGAGCGTGGTTTATTTGATTGCGATGCAATCGGCTTGAAACAAGAGCCCAGGTTTTGGCAATTCATGGACTCGCACTGGAGTAAGTGCTGGCTGGCTGGTTGGGCACATTCTGGCCCAAACCTCGCAAGCTTGATGAAAATGGTTTTCAACATCAGCATCGTCCGCAACAAGAAACAGGTTTAACTTGACGACATCCTTCAAGGTGGCATCCGCCTCTCCCAATACTTTATCCAGCCGCTGGAAAACCTCATTGGCCTGGGCCGAAAAGTCATCGGGAAACATCACCGAATCGTCAGATTCCAGCGCTGTCTGGCCGCCAACATAAATCTCACCATCAGCCAAAACGCCGTCCGAAAATATTGATGGCTGATACCGACCACCAAGTTCGCTCGGCGTAAGGGTTTTCGTTCCTGGATCGACAATCGCCATTGCATCAATTTCGAGATCCAATCCCGGATACAGGAGATCGACAGCAAACGCGGTAATTACCGGTGCAGTGCCCCTGACGTACTCCTTAGAGACCTCCATGATCCTGTCGACGAATGCTTGGCCTGTATCTGGATCCTTGCTGTCGTATTTGAAGCAGATTTTCACCCGCTTCAAATCTGCGAATGACGCCCCAGCATCAGACAATATCTGGCCGATGTAGTCATAAATGTTTCGGGTCTGAGCATCAAGATCGCCGACATATACCGGACTACCGGCTTTGTCTGCAGAAATCTGCCCGCCTACAAAGATACGATTGCCAATCTTCCACCCCTGGGATAACGGTACCGCGATACTCCAATCCCAACTTCCTTGGGGCATGATGCGCTGTCGGCGTCGCCTTGACTCCCCCCTAAGCGCGACACCTTCTATCTGAATCAGTTGACCTTCATACGGCATACCTTTCGCACGTACCGCCGTAGCTGCTGGCCCGGGGTCTGGAAAATACTCAAGACGAACTCTTGTCATGTCCTCCCAGAAAGTCGTTGCGTCCTTATCTTCCCCATCAAAAACATAGTAGGTATTCAGCCGCACCAAATCATCGAGCCCCATGTTAAGCAAGGCTAAACTCGATTTCATGCTTTCAAAGACATTACGTGTCTGTGCGGCAACATCACCTGGATTCAGCACCACACCGTCTTCATCAAGTGTTTGCTGGCCGCTGATAAAAACCTGATCCCCAATCGCGACGGTATTTGAAAATACTGGCTCGCCCCTCCAGCGCCACATTCCGTCAACAGGGAAGTGATTTTCTCTATTCATCGTCTATATCTCTACCCATCTAAATTATCCCGACTACGACTCGATTTGATATTGATCCTGTTTCACCCATCTGCTCATTGTTTCTCGACTCCATAAGTCAACCATGAGGACATTAAAAGAAACGGTCATAGTGAAGCTGTTCGACCGGGACTTTTCTATCGAGAACGAGGTGCCGCCTGACCGCATCGACCATAGGAGGGGGGCCCGCCAGGTAATACTCGTAATCGTGAGCCCCCTCCCCAAGACAGGTCTTTAAAAAATCGTGGACCATCCCGGTAGCGCCAGACCATTCCTCACCCGGCTCAGGCTCAGACACGATCGGAATGTACTGATCATCTGGACTGAATCCATGGATCGTCCTGAAGTAGTCCTTATCCACCACATCTCTGCTGGTTCGAGCACCGTAGTAAAGGACCGGATCAGGGTTGGCGTCTTCAAGTTGAGCTATCCCGTGCAGGATCGAAACCATAGGCGCCAAACCAGAACCACCCGCGATGCAAATAGCCGGCCGGGCAGAATCCGAGCGAAGGTGCGCAATACTGTAGGGCGCGTCAATCGTGACGTTTAAGTCCGCTGATGAATGCCCGAACAGTGCTTCTGAGGCTGCACCCCCTTCTACCCGTTTAATCTGGAACAACCATCTTCCATCTTCATTTGCAATATTACTCATCGAATAACTGCGAGGTCCCTCCACCCCAGGCAGACTCAACTTTGCATATTGACCTGGGAGAAAACGAGCGGGTCCGGTCGAATCAAATCGAAACTCCCACAGATCGTGTGTGAGCCTCTCGATCGAATGAAGTACTGCATCGTTTTTCTGCGGGAGGTTCTTTGGCGTGTACTCAGGATCAAGTTTGAGATCGATCGTACAGTCAGACTGGGGTCGACTGATGCAGGCAAGATGCTTATTTTTTCGCCTATCAGACGCCCGAAGCCCGGCGCTGCCCTCAAGATCGTCTGCTACCGTGCCTTCCAGTAACGTGTACTTGCAACTTCCACAACCCCCTGCGTTGCACTCATAGGGCACGCCGACACTGGCTCGCAAAATCCCCCCCAGTAGCGTGTCGCCATGATCAACGTGGATCACCAAGTCAGAGTTCGCGATTGCAACCCGGTGTGCTGTTGAGTGTTTCAAGGGGTTGAGTCTTCAACGCTGTCTATCTGCCCGTGGGCATAGATTTCAATCTCACCCGTATAAGATCGGGCACTAGCTAAATTTATAACTCTAGACTGCGATGGAAGGCTTCCATCCTTGAGATAGCCGTCTCGGCTGCATTCTCGCTCTCTGGAAGGGCAGAACAATAAGCAGTAATTGCCTTATTTGCCAAAGGCGTCCAGTCTTCGATCCAAGAACGAATCACCGCTTTGTTCTCTTCTCGCGCGTCGGTACAGAACTTGACGAGAGCCGCACTCCAGCGTCTTGACCGATCAGTATCACGTAATTGATTGTCTGCTAGTGAAGCTAATACAGGATCGCGAAACGATCGAGCGACTACAACCAGTTCCCGCAGAGTTTCATCCGCCGCAACCTTAGCAACCAAATTATTAGCCACAAAACTTTCACCCCAGTCATACGCGATTAATGCTTTCTCCATGAGCTCGCGTAGTCCTTGGAACGCCGGTGCCTTTTCCCAGTTATCCCGCTCGGATTGACCGAATTTCCGCTTTGGATGTGCGATCTGGAGCTCACGTGTGCGGTAAGCAATCCTCTGAAGCCAACGAAACTCATCTCCCTCCTGAAAGCCTGCGCACGCAGTGATCGTGCTTGCGGGCGCAATTTGCAGAAGATAAGCGGCACTCATTTGTAGCGCTGACTGCAAATATCGCCTAGGTGTATATAGCGCCTCTAGGGTATCAAGCCATTCTGGTTGTAGTTCTTTATCATGCCCAATTTCATTATGTTCATTCAGAACACCATCGATGAATTCCTCCTGACTATCTTGATTACGTGTATATACGCGATAGATTAAAGCGTCAGGATCTCGAAACTCCTCCCAATCATCGTGTTGCAAAGGGCTGTCAAAAACATTCTTTCTATACCATTCATTCATCGCAAGACCAGGCGCTGGCGATAACTCATATGCCTGATCACGATGTCGATTACGCGTCTGGAGGTTAGTCGTTACGATTTCATACTCACTGGGGCGTCGCTTGTTACCAGCAAGCTTGCTCCAGGTTTTCATTCCGGTCACTTTTGAGTTCATAGTAAATTTCGCTAACTAAGTATTAGGGTAATTTAGTAGTGCTTATTAGGATGTCTTATTCCAAAAACTATTTAGTTTCCGGGACCGCCAAGAATCGCATTTGCTCTGGTTCTATACGAATAAATCCCTCTAGCGATGGCATATTGGCTTCAATGTCGGCACGAGTAACTTCTCTTCCAAGCATCTCTGAGACCGTCGCAAATCGAATAACACACTCTTTTTCCACTTTGATTCGAAAATAGGATGCGTGTTCTTCTACCTCGATCTTTCGATCCTTGTTATCTTCGTGAATTGCTTCAAGAACCGCATCGCCAACTTCACCGTTTTTTATGACCGGTCCCACGAAACGATTCTCTTGTGAATTCGCCATAGTATTTATCTCTTATTAAGCCTCTTCTATATCTTGCTCGGGAAAAGCAACCCAGATAGTGTCGTTTTCCACTTTCATCGGATAACTAGTGAGGGAAGTGCCTGTCGGGTTGACACCCTTCCCTGACAACACGTCAAACTGCCAGAGGTGGGCTGCACAGGTCAGTACACAATTTTCGAGTTCCCCATCAATCAAAGCAAATTCTGCATGAGGACAAACCGGACTATAGGCGCGTATTTCTCTTCCTGGTGAATGGACGATCAACACTTCATTCTCGCCCACATCAAAGACATCCATTTCTCCTTCCCAGATATCGCTCACCTCACATACTTTCTCATAGTGAAGATCATCGCTCACAATTAGGGTTCCACATAGATCTCAAGCGCTTCCATTTGAACAAAGTTAGCGTCTCCGACTTTCAAGCCATTTGCCAAAGGCTCATCAGCGCCGTGAATACGCGCGCGCAATACTGTTCCTTCAGGAAAGGGCGCCACTAAAACACTCACGATTTGCTCAACAGACGTTGATATAACTTCTGCGATCGTGGCAGCATCGTCAACAACAATTACTTTATAGCCGTAATCACCCTGAACATTTATCGCAAGCGGGAAATCAGCCATAGACTGTTAGCTCCAAAGAAAATTAATTAACGACAAAGTTCTCATCCCGCGGCCCGTAGAGGTTGGCTTTCGTCGACGTCGTCACTATCGTATCCATCAACCCACCGATATTCGTAACCGTCGGTTCCTCGCTCGGGAATGCTCTGGCCCATATAGTTATAAAAATCATCCGGCTCTGGCCCAATAGTTCCGTCGAATAAGCGATCTATGATGCTCGTATGACCTTTGTATCGATCTGGTTCAAGCTCAAAAATCCATTTACAGGGCTCCGAGCAGAAATGATAGCGGCGATTATCGATATCAACGTGATGGTCAACTGCGTGCCACTTATCACCTGCCATCCCCGTTACCTCTAGTCCACACATGTTACAGACAAGAGGAGGCGCCACAGGTACCGTTTTTTCATAGTCACCATTCCTGATATTGTCGGCAATCACATCCCAGCACTTACCAAAGGTCTCATTCCATCCAGGATATTTTTCCTCCAACCACTCCCTCTCTGCAGGCGAAGTTCCTGATATCGGACGCCACCATTGAGTAGCCCGATAAACATATATTCCTATCTGATTGGCGTGATGAAAACTGGACACATCATCTTTCAGGATATCCCAGTACCATGGAAGATCAAGCCCAAGCGCTTCGACTGTCCGTCCAAACTGCCCAAGCACCCATTCATCGACGAAATCTTTAAGTGAACTTTCACGATGCTCTAACGGGGTGTAGTAATCCATCGAGATACCACTTAATGCTGAAAATTGTTTCCAAATTCTCCAGAACGCAATATCAACCAGTTGCTGTGCTTCCTTCTTCTTGCCATTTTCAACCATTATGCGAACTACAGGTTCGCCAATCTGCGCGTGCCGCGCCTCATCGCTTTGAATACTCTGAAGCATCGTTGCAAAGGTATGATCGCCACATTTTGCGGCATCCGCCGATAGGGCAACAAATTGCAAATTCGTAAACGCCAGTTCCAGGCCCATGTTCAACATGATGCCCGAACTCGTCGCATCGCGTGTATGAGCGATGTCATCTAATGCATGACGCAAACTGATAATGATCCAATTTTCCGTCTTGGATGATTTGTGGCACCAATCGAATACAGCGTCGTGTTTTAGAAACTCGTAGGCGAAGTAGATCTGAATCTGCCCATGCCGAATTTCATCCAGAGTGCCGAAGGTAGCCATATTTCGAAGACCGGGGCTTCGGCTAAATCTAGTCATTCGAGCAAAGGCAGAAGCGGAATGGAATTCCGCCCAACAGACTGCACTAAAATGAAGTGCTAGTAGCGCCTTCCAGTGTGGGGACGCTTTTTTGAAAAATTCTGATCGACCCAGTGCTGCTTTTACCGAATAAGCACCAACATCTTTGTCTCGCTGAGCTTTAACATAGTCTCTATAGGAAACCTTATAAGGCTCGTCAAACGTTTCCCAGGTTTCCACTGGAATGTCGAAAGTATTCGACATCGGTGTGGGGAACAACTCGTCCTCGGAAACATAACTTGGCGTCCAGTTTGTCTCTCGAGCCAGGTCGTACCATTCATCCATTTGCAATAGGGCCATCAGTACTTTTCTCCGGGAAGTGTTCTCCTGCTTACCCGTAAACCAGATGTATAAGCAGATCAGCTTCGGGTTTCAAGAAATTCTCTTGGGTGATAATACTAGCATCGGATTTCGTCGTCACTAAATGATAAAAACATTGGATTCCGTATCTTTAAAAAGTTGATTTTTCACTATATAAGTAAAATCTTTCAATCTATTATCATATAAGATATTGTTTTTAAGTGTTTTTTATTTCTATAAATTTAATATTCAGAATTTTATCAATTATTAAGAAAAACGGTTTTCGTTGAGGTTTTCTATTATTCAAACTATATTCGTTTTCTGTATAAACGATCAGGGACTACAGAGTTAAGGAGCCTCCAAAAGTCTCCGCACTCTCAGCCCGTATTCTGGTGACCTAACACCATGACTCAACGACGCGACTCAACAAAAAAGCTCGGCTCAGGCGACTCCCGCTCTTTAATTCGATCCAATGTTGCAGGCATTCGGGACGTTGCTCCCGGTCGCGGCAAATCCCGATCCGCCACGGGAGATGGCAGAGGAAAATCGGCTGATCTTGAAGGGATAAATCTAAATATCATCGAGCTTCTCCAAGAAGATGGTCGGGCGACTTTTTCATCGATCGCAGAGAAGCTTGGGGTATCAGAATCAACGGTCCGGACTCGCGTTACTCGTATGCGCGAGCAAAACATGATTCACTTCATAACCGTTACTAACCCACTCGCACTTGGCCAATCCTCATGGGCAATGTTAGGAATTTCAATCGGGCAGGCCATGACTGCTACTCAAACCGCCGAGTATTTCCGGGAACTCGATGAGGTCGTTTACGTGATGCGTATCGCGGGTCGTTACGATCTTTTGGTGGAGGTGGTTGTCGAGTCTCCAGACGCGCTGCGGAATTTTCTTGATCAGCATTGCTACGAATCCAAGTTTGTCGCCAATGTCGAACCTATGATTGGCCTCGGTCTGTATAAATCATTATATAAATGGGAAATTCCAGTTTCCCAGAATGATGGTAAGGGGTAAATTGCTATTTATAGGCCAGAAATGTTGTCTATAGAAATTCCATTCTGACCCTCTAGGAGGTCGATGTGAGCGTCCTGCAAAAAATTACGGAACTCGTCAAATACAACACGGTGTCTCGAGACTCCAACCTACCCCTCATTGACCATGTCTCCTCTTATCTTGATGACCTTGGTGTTTCATCCTATCGAGTCGAAAGTGAGGATGGGAAAAAGTCTAACCTGTACGCCTCAGTAGGCCCCGAAGAGACTGGAGGGGTTGTGCTCTCCGGTCACACGGATGTCGTCCCAACCGACGGCCAGGATTGGCAGACCGACCCATTCGATCCGGAAGTGAAGGATGGCAAGGTCTTCGGCCGGGGCACTTGCGATATGAAAGGCTTCATTGGAACGGCATTAGCACTCGTCCCAGAAATGAGATCTTTGGAAAAGCCCATCCACTTCGCCTTGTCCTACGATGAGGAGGTTGGATGCAAGGGCGCCCCAAGTATGATCAAGGAGATCTCCCACAGGCTTCCCAGTCCCGAAGCGGTGATTGTAGGCGAGCCGACACAAATGAAAGCAATCACCGGCCACAAAGGCATGGTCACCTTATCTACCTCGGTTTATGGGTACGAGGCCCACTCAAGCCAGACTCACCGAGGTGTCAGCGCCGTAATGACCGCCGCAAAACTGGTTGAAAAACTCAACTCGATGGCAGCAGATCTTGCAGAAAACACCGCTGCAGAGACGGGCTTTGAACCCCACCACTCCACGATCCACGTCGGTGTGATCCGTGGAGGAACCGCGATCAACATCATCTCGCGCCACTGCGAGTTTCTCTGGGATATCCGAAGCATCCCGAATGACCATCCTCAGACTATCATCGACGAGTTTGAACAATATTGTCGGGATGAGATTCTTCCGAATATGGTGCAAATCAGTGATCAGTGTTCCGTTGCCACCGAGGTCACGGCTTCAGCGCCAGCTTTTTTAATGACTGAGTCTCCAGCGCTGGCGTTGCTATCATCTCTTGGTATCGCGGCGGCTGAGCACCATGCGCCCTATGTCGCTGAAGCCGGTCAGTTCCAAGCCGCTGACTTCCCTACCGTCATCTGTGGTCCTGGCTCAATTGATCAGGCACACAAGCCGAATGAATTTATCGAACTGGACCAAATCGATCAGGGAGAGGCTTTCTTACGTCGGCTGATCAAACGTCTATCCCATGGATAAATAGATCAGCGACAACTGTTTGGCATCCGGGTGATTGCTTGCTTTACAGCCTATTAGAGTTCGGCCTTGGGCGCCTCGTGATCGGGCGTCGTCACACGAAGATTAATCCAGGTCACGCCAAAAAGAATCAGGACCCCACCAAGAATAAGCCCGAGGGTTAACACGTCATCCAGAAACAGAATTCCGCCAATCACGGCAAAGATAGGAGAAAGCAGTCCAAACGGCGATACCAGATTTACTGGGTATCGCTGCAGTAGAAAATAAAGTCCAGAATTGGCCACCACCGAACTCATCACCGCGGTATAAACAAGCGCGACCCACCCCGACCATGTCGCACTTTGGACTACGTCGAGATGACCGCTTTCAAAGACCGATGAAGTGAGCAGTAGTATCGGCGCACTGACCACAGATACCCATGCAACAATACTTAAGGGATGAATCTTGCCAAGCCTTCTTATCTGAATAAATCCATACGCTGAAAATCCACACGAGACGGCCATCCAGAATAAGGCGGGCAAGTCGTCAAACGCCGCAGGATCAAAAGTAATGATCGCGGCTCCGATCATCGCAATGCAGACCCCGGCGACTCGGGCCAAACCCATTTTCTCGCCGAGCAGAATAACCCCTAATAACAGTGCAAACGGCACTTCGAGTTTGCTGAATACCGCAATGGATGCCGTGTTATCCGCCAGAGCAACAGAGAGATACAGCGATAGATACATGCCGGCACCCATCACCAATCCGATCCTAAAGAGCGGCGCCATTAGCGAACGAGGTACCCGCAAGAATCCAACGAGCAAAACCGCAAGCAGGCCAAAACGAATGCCCGTGAAAAGAATCGGAGGAAACTCACGCAACCCAATCACCGCGGCAATAAACATCGACCCCCATAGCAGGTTAATCAACACGGCGAGCACGGTGTGCCATGGGGTCATGAGATGTGCCTCACTGCTGATCGCAGATCCAATCTGAAAATTTCTGAATCACCGCGCTTCTCTGGTTTCGATTAGCCAGATACAAAAGGAAATATCCCGCCTCTTCAATAGCGATATCTGACAGATAACATAAGTCCCCCGACTCAAGTTCGCTCCTCACCAAGTCATCCCAGAGCGCGATACCTTGGCCATCGATAACCGCTTGCACCCGGTCGTTGGAATCGGGAATGATCAGACGGTTTTGCGTTGGCTGGAACTCATATCCTGCATTTTGGTGCCACTCCTGCCAGCCAGTACTACCAGAGCTATCCGATAGAAGTGGAATCTCCTTCAAGGCCTGCTTAAGTCCGATCTCTCGAACCCGGCGAGTAATTTCGATATTTGCAGTCGGCCGTGCGGGGCATCGGAACAATAAGGTGTTTTCAAAACCCTCGACATCTCCCACTCCCCAACAGATTGCGACATCAACACCTGATTTCGCCAAATCGGCAACGTCAGTAATCGGTTCAACCCTGATGGCGATATCCGGGTGCTGCTGCATAAAGTCCATTAGCCGCGACGACAACCATCTTGAGAAGAAGTAGGTCAAAACACCAATCGTAATGAGATCAGTATCCCGTTCCTGCAGTTGTCTTATGTCTCGATCCAACTGGCCTAAATGCAACTGTGTGCTACTCAAGAGTGCTTCGCCCTTGGGGGTGAGATGGATTCGCTGGCGTTGCCGCTCGAACAGGCAAAATCCCAACTGATCTTCGAGTTTTCGGATCTGATAACTCACAGAAGCCTTTGAGAGATTCAACTCTCGGGCGGCACCCGTGACACTGAGGCAGCGGGCCACCACAGAAAATACTCTCAAGGAGTCGAAAGACCGGAATCTCATCTATCTTGTCTTATTTTTTCGAACATCTTGTATGTAAAATTTTTATATTCAACTATCAATTATGTAGTTCTAATGTACTAATCATAAATTAATGTTTCATGGTTTCAAACATTGATCAGTCCTAAAAGACTTCAGATCGCCGTCAGCGTTCGCGAGACCGCTATTGAACGCCCCAATGAACTCGCGAGAACGATGGCGCCGCACCCCCTCATCCACCAGGAGATGCCATACGACCCGACCTATTTTGTCTACAACCGACGTCTTGCCACCGCGAGCCTGAATAACCTGAGCGCTGATGAGGTGTACTGGCGTGTTCGACAAAACGTCATTCTGCGGCATACGGGCGAGTTGCCTTTGGAGATCCGGGGACCGGACGCAGAGCAACTCTTGAACCGTGTATTCACCCGCGATATCAGCAAGAACCGCGTGGGTCGTTGTAGTTATCAGTTCGCCTGCTATGACCACGGCGGCATGATTACCGACGGGGTTTTGGCTCGCCTCACCAGGGATCGATTCTGGTATGGCCAGGCCGATGGTGATCTTTATTCCTGGCTGCTTGCCAATGCGCGTGGGTTAAACGTTGAAGTGTTTGATCCGGGCATTTGGATCAGCCAGGTACAAGGGCCCAATTCACTCAAAGTGCTAACTGCAGCTGTCGACGGTGATCTGCCCAAGCCATTCAATTACTTCGACTTGGCAGAAGTCACCATAGCGGGCCAGCCTGTAGTGCTAACCCGATCTGGGTTCACCAATGAACTTGGATGGGAGTTCTATTTGCTTCCCGGTACCGATATCGATGCGGTCGGCGCACGAATCCTTGAAGCCGGTAAGCCGTTCGATATGACACCGACTTCCGCTGATGCCTTTCGCACTCGCCGCATCGAAGCCGGATTGCTGAACGCTGGTTCGGATTTTAACGAGCGCACCACCCCATTCGATGCGGGTTTAGGTCACATGGTGGATTTTGATAAGAGCGAATTCTGCGGGCGTAACGCATTGCTTCAAGCGGATCACCGATGTCGTACCTGGGGTTTGCGCACGAAGGGTGGTGTTGCCCAGATTGGACGAACATTGAAATCAAATGGACTAGACGTGGGCGTGGTCTGTTCCAGCGCTTGGTCTCCCTTCCAGCAATGCGGGGTGGCTATTGTCAGACTTGATGACGCGGATGCCAGACCGAATTTTGATGTTGAAGTCATATGTACTGACGACAGGATTCGCAAGGCGAGAACCTGTACCACACCTATGTACGATGAGAAACGTGAGATCCCGCGTGGTCTGAAGGTTGACATTCCCGAGACGGTCTGAGAGCGCATTAACATGTATGACGTTCACCTAACCAAAGCATTCTTTCCCCCGCAAACCGATGCGGAACTGCGTGACAATACTGTTGGTGAACTGCTTCGAGAGGTCGCTGGTCGCTATCCTGAGGCAACGGCCCTGGTTGATATTGCATTGGATGGAACAGTTGGGCGCGAATGGAACTATCGGCAGTTACTGGAAACGAGCGAAAGACTTGCCGGCGTTCTCGTCTCTCGATTTGCGCCCGGCGAAAGAGTCGTTGTATGGGCCCCAAACATTCCAGAATGGCTTTTTTTGGAATACGCCTGTGCATTTTCAGGTTTGGTCCTTGTTACTGCGAACCCATCGTTCCAGGAAAAAGAACTGCGATATGTACTCGAACAATCCGGTGCAGTGGCACTGTTTCTCGTCGACAGTTTTCGCGGCAACGCTATGGCGGACATCGCACAAAAAGCCATCGAGGGTAACGGGCAGATTCGTGAAGTGGTCAATCTGGAAGATGAAACAGTTTTATTTAAGCAAGGATCGAAGTTAGCTGATCTGCCTGGTGTGAAGCCCACAGACCCTGCGCAAATTCAATACACCTCCGGAACCACAGGCTTTCCAAAAGGTGCAGTACTGTCGCACTACAACCTGGTGAACAATGCTCGCCTGTTTGCTGCAAGAAAGAAAGTTCACCAACAATCGGTATGGGCGAACTTCATGCCGATGTTTCACACAGCAGGCTGCGCCACCACTGCTTTGGGTTCCCTGCAGGCAGGATGCAAGATGCTGATGATTAAGCTTTTCGACGCCAACATACTGGCTCGTCTGATCGAAAGCGAGGGAATCACCACATTTTTTGCCGTTCCGACTATGCTTGTAGGATTGTTAGAAGCACTGGATAGAGAAGACCGTGAAATGTCTTCAATGGAAGTCATTACCACTGGAGGCGCCCCGGTACCACCCGAACTGGTACGCCAGGTTCGGGATCGTCTTGGATGCAGTCTGCAATCGGCTTTCGGACAGACCGAGGCCTCACCGATGATCTGTCTCAATCACGATGACGTCACATTCGACGACATCTGCTATTGCGCCGGACAGCCTCTACCACACACTAGCGTATCGATTCGTCACCCTGAAACTGGCGCAGTACTTGAGGTTGGGGAAGTTGGGGAGATTTGCGCTAAGGGGTACAACGTGATGATCGGCTATCACAACAATCCTGACGCAACACACGCAGCAATCGATGAAGACCACTGGCTACACACAGGGGACCTTGGGAAGCTCGATCAACGCGGTTTTATCCAGGTTACAGGTCGGGTTAAAGATATGATCATACGTGGCGGCGAGAATCACTTTCCCGCCGAGATCGAAAATACCTTGATGGAGTCTCCGCAAGTGGCGGAGGTCGCGGTGGTCGGTATCCCTGATGAAAAGTGGGGTGAGGTGATTGCGGCATTTGTCAGAACAGCAGAAGACATGCCTTGGGACGCTGATAATCTGAAATCATTTTGTCGTTCGCACCTATCCCCGCAAAAAACTCCAAGTATCTGGCGACACGTGGATGCTTTCCCGTTGACGGGCTCCGGAAAAATTCAGAAATTCAAAATACGGGAAAAGTATCTTTCGGGTGATTATGAATAGACAAAGCCTAGTTTTAGGGGAGATATCATGAGTGTTCGCATCGATAAAAACGAATCCGTCTGGACAGTAATACTGTCACGCCACAAGGCCCGAAATGCCATAGACCCCGAATCTGCAGAAGCCCTCTATGAAGCATTTACCGAGTTCGATCGGGAGGATTCGGCATCAGTTGCGGTTTTATGGGGTGAAGGCGGAGCTTTCAGCGCCGGTTGGGACCTGAAACAGGCTGCCGCTATCGACAACGATCATTTTTTCGAAGCCCACGACATGCCCAAGGATAATTCCGAGGCTCCGCCTGCCTTACTCGGCCCAACAAGACTTGAGCTTGATAAGCCCGTGATTGCAGCAATCGCCGGTCCGGCTGTGGCTGGTGGTATGGAACTTGCGCTATGGTGCGACTTCCGTGTCATGGAAGCCTCAGCCTACTTCGGTGTCTATTGCCGACGATGGGGGATTCCGCTTATCGATGGCGGCACTGTGCGGCTTCCGCGCCTGGTCGGAGAAGGACGTGCCCGGGAAATTATCCTGACGGGTCGCCGTGTGGACGCTGAAGAATGCCTTTCGATTGGACTCTGTGAATATGTTGTCGAAGAGGGGGCATGTCGTGATAAGGCGGAAGTCCTTGCTCATGAAATAGCTGCCCATCCTCAAGTTTGCGTTCGTGCCGACCGACGCTCGGTGAACAACCAGCACGGGAATTCGCTTCGTGAAGCCTTAACCTTCGAGTGGCACAACGGGCGTGATGCCTTATTTCAGGAAGGCATTCGTGGTGCGGGTCAATTCGCCAATCCATCTGGCAACAAATAAGCGGGGGCAACCCATGAATATTGGTGATATTTTTTATGAGGAAAGTGATCGGGTCGCGACCATAACACTCAATCGCCCGGAAAAGTTCAACGCAATTACCGAGCGCATGCCCGATGACCTAGCCAAGGCCGTCGCACGCGCCAATGACGACGACTCGGTACACGTCATTATGCTGACCGGAGCCGGGCGTGGATTCTGTGGGGGTTACGACCTTAACGTATTTGCAGAAGGAAAAACCCCGGCAATACAGGATATGCCCTGGGATGCCATGATCGATTACCAGTTCATGCGTCGGTGCACTGACAGTTTCATGGCTCTGTGGCGAAGCCCCAAGCCTGTCATCGCGAAGATCAATGGCGATGCGGTGGCCGGCGGCAGTGATATTGCCCTGTGTTGTGACCTCATCATCATGAGCGAGGATGCCCGCATCGGTTATCCACCGGCAAGGGTCTGGGGGTGCCCCACCACTGCTATGTGGGTATATCGCATCGGCGCTGAACGGGC
>Ga0233427_10002117_pt1 | contig 19373 bp, 16 predicted proteins | sample SI_118_April2016_5_FD_179885 | JGI IMG/M metagenome (GOLD analysis project Ga0233427, IMG submission 179885) | Seawater microbial communities from Saanich Inlet, British Columbia, Canada - SI_118_April2016_100_MG | ecosystem: Environmental > Aquatic > Marine > Inlet | place: Canada: British...
CTGGGCACGGATGTCATGGGCAAAGACATCGCCCAATTCGTCATCACGCACCTTGCCGACAAAGCAGCCCTTGCCGCCCAGTGCGGCGACGCCGGCAATCGTGTTGGCGGCCGAACCACCCGAGATTTCTATCGCAGGGCCCATGTCGCCATAAAGACGGGTGGCTTCGGCTTCGTCGATCAGACGCATCGTGCCCTTGTCCAGGCCGTGCTTGGTCAGGAAGTCGTCGCCGCTCTCGGCAATAATGTCGACGATGGCATTGCCAATGCCAAGGACGTCGAAGCGGGGTTTGGTCATGTGTTTAGCGTCCGTTCAGGATTGGTCCGGGCCCGTTCTGGTGACGGGGCGTCGGCGGGCCGCGAGTATAAGGTTAGAGTCCCGTCGGGCAAGCCTTGCTGCGAACTCGCGCGTCGCGCCATACTCACACATTCTTGAAAGCTGGAGATGACGCCATGACCGAGCTCTGGAGCCTGACGGCACGCCGGGCGATCGAACTTCTCAAAGCCGGTGAGGTTTCTCCGCTTGAGATGGTCGATGCCTGTGCTGACCGGATCGATGCGACCGATGGCGGGCTCAATGCCATGCCCACGCGCTGCTACGAACGCGCGCGTGGTCATGCCAAACGCCTGATGGACAAGACTGCATCGAACTATGACGGGCCCGGTGCGCTCCATGGTCTGCCCCTGGCCGTCAAGGAACTTGAAGATGTTGCCGGTGTGCGCACGACCTATGGTTCGCCGATCTTTGCCAATCATGTACCCGAGAAATCCGACATCATGGTCGAGCGGCTGGAACAGCGCGGCGCCATTGTCATGGGCAAGTCGAACGTTCCCGAGTTCGGCGCCGGCGGCAACAGCTTCAACGAGGTGTTGGGCGTTTCAAGAAACCCCTGGAACCAGCAGAGAAGCCCGGGCGGTTCGTCCGGCGGTTCGGCCGCTGCTCTGGCGGCTGGCCAGGTGCCGATCGCGACGGGTTCGGATCTGGGTGGAAGCCTGCGGATTCCGGCGAGTTTCTGCGGGATTGTCGGGTTCCGGCCGAGCCCCGGCGTGGTCGCCAAGGGTCCGGATGCGGCCTGTTTCAACGATATGTCCGTGGCCGGCCCTATGGCGCGCAACGTGCCCGATACCGCGTTGATGCTTGATGCCATGGCAGGCACCGACTACCGCGACCCTCTGTCGCGGCCCAAACCGGTCGTGCCCTACCTCGATGATGTCATGACGGTGTTGGGCGATGGCTCCGTGCCGCGTCGCATCGGTTATTCGCCCGATCTGGGGGTAGGCCCGGTCGATGCCGAGGTTGACGCAATCTGCCGCGCCGCTACCGAGCGGTTTGCCGAACTGGGGACGGAAGTGACATCGGCCGATCTGGATCTTTCCGACGGACCCGAGGCGTTTCACACCTTCCGCGGGATCGGTTTTGCCGCCGGCCATGAGGATCATCTCGAACTCCCGCCCGGGCAGTTGAAGCCTGAGAACATCTGGAACATCAAAAAAGGTCTGAAGCTGAAATCGGACGATGTTCTTCGCGCCCATCGCGCCCGGGGTGCGCTCTACCAGCGTGTCGCCACCTTCTTTGCCGATCATGATCTGCTCGCCGTGCCGTCGACGATCGTGCCTGCGATCCCCACGGAGATGCGTTATCTCAAGGAACTCAACGGCCATCGATTCGGAAATTATGTCGACTGGATCATCCTGACTTCGGTCATCACCCTGACCGCCTGTCCTGCGATTTCGATTCCCTGCGGTTTCACCAAGGCGGGCTTGCCTGTGGGCCTGCAACTCGTCGGCGCTTCGCACAGCGACGGTCAGGTGCTGGCCTGGGCGGCGGTTGCCGAGCGTCTGTTCGGCCTTGCCGACCAGCTGCCGATCGATCCGCGTGGCGAGCCCGGCGGTTATCCCGATCCGGAGCCGGAACCTCACGGAGATTGATCAACCGACCGCGAGACGCCATCTCCTTTTCAGGAAATTGACGGGGTTTTTTATGTTTAGTGCTCTGAACAAGTCTTTTGGCGACCTGCGTGACAAGAAGTTGCGCAAGGCTCTTTGGGCGATCGCGCTGTGGAGTCTGGGTTTTTTTGTGGTCGTGATGATCGCGTTGTTTGGTGGCCTCGATGCCGCGAACTTCGGCGCCTGGGCCGAGGGCGGCGCGATTGTTCTGGGCGCTTTCGCCTTTATCGGGCTGTTCTGGTTCTCCTTTGTCATTGTGGCCCAGACCGTGGCGGCCTTTTATCTCGACGGGGTCGTCGCCCGGGTCGAGGAAATAGATTATCCCGGCTTGCCACCGGCCAAGGGCACGACCGTTACCGAGGATGTCGTTTCGACCTTTCGTTTCACCGGCATGCTGCTTCTGCTCAACACTGTTGCGCTGCCGTTTTATCTGATCGGACTCTTCGTCCCGTTCGTCAGCATCGGTATCTTTTACCTGGTGAACGGTTACCTCTTCGGACGTGAATATGCCGAGGTCGTCATCCTGCGCCGCATGGAAGCAGATGAGGCGGCCGCCTGGCGCAAGGAGAATCGGACCAAGCTGCTGTTCGCCGGTGCAGCGATTGCCTTCGGCATGACCATCCCCTTGCTGAATTTCATGGGACCGGTCATCGCGGCTGCCTTCATGACCCATATCTTTCACGGCACCCAGGCGCGCCGTGATGTGGTTGGATCGAAATAGAGGTTTTGTTTGTTTAGTCGATTTTAGTTTCGTTTGTGGTTCCCTCAAAAGCCGGGCGTTCGCTCCGCTCTCTTGGCTGACGCGCCGTTGGCGCGGGCGCTCGCCGTCGGCCCGTTGGGCCTCCCGCCATATGCGACACCCGGTGTGGTTCCACGCTGCCCTCATGACTGTGTCATCCCGGCTGATCCCCAGATCGTAGTTCGGGGCAGGCTCTGGGAGGCTGGGGGCTAGGGCGGTTCCCAGCTAATCTGTTGTGCCTGATCGAGATCCCGGATTGCGCTCGCATTGCTCCCTTGTCCGGGATGACACCTCAGGAGGTGGTTGGGCCGGGAGGCCCGATAAGGGCCGACGGCGAGCGACCGCGAGCCCGCCGCGCTAGCGGCGTAAGCCAAGCGCGCAGAGCACGCGCCCGGCGTTTGAGGGAACAGCAAAAGATTCCCCTTGCACCCGACGCTTCCCCGGTCGATGAAGCTGCGACATTTTCGGAGCGCGTTGATGGGTTTTATTTCGCATTGGGGTCGGAGAATCGGCGGCATGGGTCGCGTTGGCGCGATCGCCATTATTCTGGCACTCGTGGCCTGCACGGCGGGCCCGATGCAGAATCCCTCATCAAGCGGGGCGAGGAAAGACTTTGCGGCAGTTGAAGCGGGCGATGCCATGCTGATCGATGCGCCCGAAAGCCTGCTCAACCTCAGCGAGCTTGATCTGAAAAACGCCATGGGCGAGCCCCAGTTTGTCTGGGTCGAAGCCGATGCAGAGATGTGGCGTTACGATTCGCAAGCCTGCGCACTCTTCGTTTATCTCTATCCCGAAGGTGTGCGTCACGTTGATATCCAGAGTGATGGCCTCGATGACGCCGAGCGCGCGGCCTGTTTCCGCGACCTTGTTGATGGACACACCTGATAAAGCCTGACCTTCAGTTGTCCCTGATCGGGGTCAGCCGTTTGTAGTGCAGGTGCTGGTAGAGCGAGGCCTCGGCGTGGGCGACACCCGGCACGCCGCGAATTTCCTGATCCATCAGTTCGAGCAGTTCGACATCCGATCGGCATGCGACCTCAAGGAAGATGTCGAACCTTCCGGCACAGATCGCCACGTAAGTGATGTGGGGTCGCCCGGCCAGTGCATCGGCGACATCCCTCACGCGGCTGGCACCATCGACCCGGATCGCTACCCAGGCCACGGTGCCATAGGTGAAACTCATCGGGTTGATGATCGCCATGATGTTCATGACACCGGCTTCAACCATATCGTGGACCCGGCTGCGCACCTGGCTCTCGGAGATTGAGAGATGGTCTGCGATGGTCTGCAGAGGGGCCCGGCCATCGACCGAAAGGGCATGCACGATGGCGCGGTCGGTCTGGGTCAGCGGGCGTGGCACGACGCCGGTCTCTTCGGGCGTCTTGATACGCGCCGCCTCGAAACGGGCCAACTGATAGTGGAGCGATAGATAGGGAAAACTCTCGATGCTGCGGATGCCTTCGAGCGTGCCTATTTCGGCTTCGATCACGTTTTGGAGTTGCGTCCGGTCACGGCAGATCAGTTCGGCGAAGAGACCGTAACGCCCGGTTGCGACCACCACGTAGTCGACCGCGGCAATTTCCAACAGGCGCAGGGCGGTCTGTGATGCCGGAACCACCGGATCGGTCGTGATGCCGAGCAGCGCCGAACTCTCGTATCCCAGGGCACGCGGGTCGGTGACGGCCGTGATCTGGATGATGCCGTGGTCGAGCAGATGACGCACACGGCTGCGTACGGTCTTTTCCGCCAGACGGGATTCGCGTGCAATCTGGGCGAACGGGCGCCTGCCATCTTCCTGCAAATGCTGGATGATCGTCCGGTCCTGATCCGAAAGCTCGGGCTCCTGTTTGAGGAAACTGTCGGCCGTCGGTTGTGCCATGGTGGAAGTTCTAGCCTCCGACCAGAGCGATCGAGCGCTGGAAGAATTCGCTGTCGGACTCGGCGAGCCGCTCGAGTTCGCCGAAATGGTTCTCACCCGGCACGTCGTAACGTTCGATCGAGCGCGCCGCTGTTCTGTAGCGCTCGCAATAGGCATCGGACTGGCGCTTGAATTCCGGCGTTTCCTCGCCGCCGGCGACGACCAGCTGGGGCGCGTCGGTGACTGGCTCCATAAAGAGGGGGCTTTCGCGTCGTGCTTCGTCGACATCCATCTGCGGGCCATGGTTGATCGAGGTGTGGACCAGGGGCTCCAGTTCGAAGATGCCCGAAATCGGGATGCCGCTATGGACCGTATCCAGCGGCATGGCGGGGTCGAAGGCAGACCAGTCGGTCGCCATCATCATCGCTGTGAGGTGGCCACCGGCCGAATGGCCCATGACCGAGATCTTGTCGCGGTCGATTCTGAGGTCGGCGGCGTTGTGCCAGAGCCAGGCAATCGCGCGGCGGACCTGGGGCGCGATATCGCCCAGACGGCAATCGGGTGTCAGGGTGTAGTTGATCACCGCGACGTTGACGCCGGCCTTCATGAAGGGTTCGGCGACGAAGCTGTACATCGCCTTGTCGCCGCGCTGCCAGTAGCCGCCATGGATATAGACCAGCACCGGCCCGCCATCGGACCCGCGAAACAGGTCCAGAACTTCCCGTTCAGCCGGGCCGTAACGCTGGTCGAGTGCGACGTCGCTGGCCTCGCGAAAGGCAGCGCACCGGTCCATCCAGCGCACTGCCAAAGCATCGAAATCGGGCTCCTTGCTGCGCAGCTCGTATTGAAACTCGAGCGCGTCCGCGTCCATCCCCCTGTAAAGCGTCATTCTGGCCTCCTGATTCCCTGGAATCTTCAATCTAGCTTCAAACATGCAACGAAACACGGACTTGACACAATTACTTTTGACGAATTAGGGTAAATCGATTCTCTGATAGCACGAAATACGAACTTCTGGAGATCGAACCATGCAAGTGGGCCTGTTACAGGAATCCGAACTGATGCCGGGTATGGATTGTGCTCAGCGCTATTGGGAGATGATCGAGGAGGTCGCCTTGGCCGATCGTCTCGGGTTTTCTTGCTGGGGAACCTCCGAGCAGCATTTCTCTCCGCCGCGTTTTGCGGTCTCTGCGCCCGAAGTGCTTTATGCCGCGGTTGCCCAGCACACCGAGAACATCCGGCTGCGCGTGATGTGTACGGTGCTGTTGAGCTGGAATCACCCGATTCTGGTCGCAGAACGTCTGGCCACGCTCGACATCGTCTCCAAGGGGCGGGCCGAGCTTGCAACGGCGCGCTCGAACAACCTCTACACCATGGAGGGGTTCGGCGTGGACCCCAAGACCACGCGCGAACAATGGGCCGACGGAATCGAAGTCATCGCCAAGGCGTTCACCGACGACATGCTCGAACATGACGGGCCGATCTGGAAGATTCCGCCGCGTGAAGTCGTGCCCAAACCGGTGCAGAAGCCGCACCCGCCGCTTTCGGTCGCCGCCTCCAGTGCGGCTTCGCATCTGATGGCCGGAGAACGCGGTATCGGTTGCCTGTGCTTCGAGAGTTATTTCGGATTTGCCTACCTGCAGGAATGCATCGACGCCTACCGCGAGGGCCTCGCCAAAGGCACCCAGATGGCGCCGCGCCGGACCGAACACATGGGGCTTTATGTCGCGACCGCTTTCTGTGCCGAGACGCGCGAAGAGGCCCAACGCATCGCCCATGATGTTGCGATGGGTTACTACCAGTTCCTTGTCGATATCTATGTCCCGTTGGGCAAACAGAGCTCGTACGAATATCTCGATGACAAACTCCAGCGCCTGGTCGATCACCGTGATGATTTCGACTACCTGCTGAGCCAGACGCCTTCGATCATGATCGGCACGCCCGATGATTTCGTCGAACGCATCGAGCGGCTCGAGGCCATGGGCGTCGACGAGATCCTGATGCGGATCGACGGCGTGCCTCATGGCGACATCATGAAGAGCTTCGAACTGATCGGCCGAGAGGTCATTCCCCGGGTGTCGGCAAAGGTAGAGGTCGCCTGAGATGGCATTGCAAACCCAAAACCCCGTGCCCGTACTGCCCGAATTCAAGGACGCCATGGCGGAGTTTCCTTCCGGCGTCACGGTGGCGACCTGCCGCAATGCGCGCGGCGAAGCCTATGGCGCGACTTTGTCGTCGGTGACGTCGTTGTCGCTTGATCCTCCGATGGTGCTGGCCTGTTTCGCGCGCAACTCAACCACGCTCCAAGCGCTTTATCCCGGCGTTTCCTTTCGCGTGCATGTGTTGGCCGAGGGCCAGGAAGATGTCGCCATGGCCTTTGCCGGGCGCAGCAGCGACAAGTTCGCCAATGTCGACTGGCACAAAGATGAGGCCGGTCCGCCGCGCCTCAAGGGTTGCACCCTGGTGCTGACCTGCCGGGTCGCCCATGTCATTCCAGGCGGCGACCACATGATCGTCACCGGTCTGGTCGATGACACCCAAATGGCGCACGATTGCCGGCCGCTGGTTTATCATCGCCGCCGGATGGGCGCCCTGCCCGAGCTTTGAGGAGAAAAACGTGATCCGCACCTTCGTTATGTACGGCACGCCGGAAGACCCGGCTGCCTTCACCCGCCACTACAACGAGATCCACATTCCCCTGGTTCGCAAGATGCCGCGTCTGCTCTCATGCGAATTGAGCAAGGGCCCGGCAGCGATCGGCTCCGATGGTGGTGAATATCATCTGGTCGCGATTCTCAGTTACGAAACCCATGCGGATATGGAAGCGGCTATGGGTTCGCCCGAAGGCCAGGCCGCGGTCGCCGATGTTGCGAACTTCGCCAGTGGTGGGGTGACTTTGGTGACCGGAGAATACGAGACGGTTTAGCGCGGCTTTATTTGTTGTTCCCTCAGTCGCCGGGCGCGTGAGGGAGCAACAAACCGGAAGCGACCTAGTCGCTAACCGCCTGTAACGCCCGCCAGACCCGCAGCGGCGTTGCGGGCATGTCGAAGTGGGTCACGCCGGCCATGGCCATGGCATCGAGCACGGCGTTGGTCACGGCGGCCGGGGCAGCGAAGGTGCCGGCCTCGCCCGCACCCTTGGCGCCCAGCGGGTTGGTTGTGCAGCGGCTGGCGATGCGTTCGGATTCGATCGCGCACAGGCCATCGGCGCGCGGCATCTCGTAATCCATGAAACTGCCGGTCACGAGCTGTCCGCTTTCGTTGTCGTAGAGCATGGCTTCCATCAGGGCCTGGCCCACGCCCTGAACGACCCCACCATGGATCTGGCCCTCGACAATCAGCGGATTGATCTCGACGCCAATATCGTCGAGCGCGACATAACGCGCCAGGCGGGTGCTGCCGGTCGCTGCGTCGATCTCGACCTCGGCGATATGGGCGCCGAACGGATAGGTGAAATCTTCGGGATCATAAAAACCGGTCTCGTCGAGCCCGGGTTCGCGGCCGTCCTCGCCGAACCCGGCGTAGGTGTAGGCAGCCTGGGCGACTTCGGCGAAGGGCACACTACGGTCGGTGCCGACAATCTTGAACCGGCCATCGACCAGTTCGATATCTCCGTCCGAGGCCTCCAGAAGATGGGCGGCAATACGTTTGGCTTTTTCGATCACCCGTTCCGTGGCAACCCCGATCGCCGGGCCGCAGATTACAGCCGAGCGCGACGCAAAGGTTCCCATGCCGCGCTGGACCTTGCTGGTATCGCCGAACACGACTTCAATCGCATCGAGATCAAGGCCGGTCTTTTCGACCACGAGCTGGGCAAAGGAGGTTTCATGGCCCTGGCCGTGGTTGTGGGAGCCGACAAAAAGCGTCGCCGCGCCGGAAGGGTGGATCTGCAGCCGTGCGCTCTCCCAGCTCCCGACCTGGGCGCCGACACTGCGCGCATTCTCTGAGGAACAGCCGCCGCAATTGGCGGCATACATGGCAAGGCCTCGGCCCAGCAGCTTGCCTTCGTTTCGTGCGGCATCACGGCGGACAGCAAAACCGTCCTGGTCGGAGCGTTCCAGGGCACGGGCGAGCAGGGCAGGGGCATCGCCGCTGTCGAGCCTGCTGCCCAGCGCGGTCATGTAGGGGAGTTCCTCAGGCGTGACCAGATTATGCCGACGCAGTTCCACCGGATCGATCGCCAGGGAACGCGCGGCATGGTCGATCAGGCGTTCGGTAACATAGACCGCCTCGGAGCGCCCGGCGCCGCGATAGGCATCGAGCGGCGCACTATGGGAAAACACGGTGCGGACATCAACGAAGGTTGCGTCGAAACGATAGGGGCCGGGCAGAACGAAGGTGCAGTAGATCGTGGGCACCGCTGCTGCGTGCTGGCTCAGATAGGCACCCATGTTGGCGGTGATGCCGACGCGCATCGCCAGAAAACGATGCTCGCTGTCGAGCGCCAGTTCGGCTGAGGTGATGTGGTCGCGCGCGCCGCTGTCGCCCAGAAACGCTTCGGTGCGATCGCCGACCCAGGCGACATCGCGGCCCAGACGCCGGGCGGCCCAAAGGGTGATGACATCCTCGGGGTAGATATAGGACTTCATGCCGAAGCCGCCGCCGACATCGGGCGCGATGACATCCAGCCTGGTCTCTGGCACCTGGAAGACATCCTTGGCCATCATGCGCTGGACTTCATGGGGAAGCTGGCACGAGGACACCAGCGTCAGGTGGTCGCGCCCGGCATCATAGCGCGCGACCGACACCCGCGGCTCGATCGCCATCGGCGCGATGCGGTGGTTGACCAGGTCAAGCGCTACGACATTTGCCGCAGAATCGAAGGCGGCCTGCGTTGCGGCTTCATCGCCGTTGGTCCAGTGGAGGCTGGTGTTGTCTGGGCGCCCCCCCCAGACCGAGGGTGCTCCCGGCTGCATCGCGGTTTCCAGGGTCGCGGCTGCCGGGCGTTCGTCGAAATCGACGACAATCCGTTCGGCGGCGTCACGGGCGTTTGCATCGCTCTCGGCGATCACGACTGCGACGGGATGGCCGACAAAACGTGCCGTATCGGTCGCCATAGCGAACATCGGCGGCTTCCACAGGGTCGCCCCATCCGTGCTCTGAATGTCCCATTGCAAGGGCAAGACGCCCAACCCGTCGGCCACCATGTCGGCACCGGTCAGCACGGCAACCACACCAGGCTGGCGTTGTGCCTCGCCGATGTCCTCTATCGTGATACCGGCATGGGCGTAGGGCGAGCGCAGGATGAAGGCGTGCAGCGTACCAGGGGTGACGAGGTCGCCGACATAACGTCCCTGCCCGGTGATGAAACGCCGGTCCTCCCTGCGGGGAACCGAAACGCCAATGCCTTGTGTCGCCATACTGCCTCCGGTGCACTTCATAACCTGCCCCGCACGCGCGCAACAGACCCCGATTTCGTCGTTTCAGACTTTGCCCTAAGATCGCCCTGCACATAGAGCGGATCACAATCACACGGGACTAAATCTTAGTTCCGTGTGATTGTGTGAATCCGCTTTATTTCATAGAGTTAGAGCAACTTCACCTGACCTGATTGTATTGCGGAGCGATTCAATCAGGTCAGGTGAAGTTGCTCTAGATGGAGAGTTCCATGAGCGAACACGGCATCATCCTGCGCGGCGGCGAGGTGATCGACGGCACGAAGCGGCTGCGGTTTGTCGCCGATGTCGCGATCGACGATGATCGGATTGCCGCCGTGGGCGATCTCTCCGACAGCACGGCAGAGACGGTGATCGATGCCACGGGCCGCATCGTCTGCCCGGGTTTTGTCGATGTGCACACCCATGACGATCGCATGCTGCGCGATGCCGGCGATATGACGCCCAAAGTCAGCCAGGGCGTCACCACGGTCGTCGCAGGCAATTGCGGCATCAGCCTGGCGCCCTTTGTCGCCAGCGAGCGCCCGACCGAACCGCTCGACCTTGTCGGTGATCAGGGTGATTACCGCTATCCCACCTTCGCGGCCTTCGTCGATGATCTCACGCGCCAGGCACCGGCCTGCAATGCTGCGGTCATGGTTGGTCATGGCACCCTGCGCGTGGCGACGATGGAGAACACCCAGCGCCCCGCGACCGCTGATGAAATCGCAGCCATGAAGGCCAAGGTCGGTGAAGCCATGGCATCTGGTGCCTGCGGTTTTTCGACCGGTCTTGAGTACCCACCGGCGCGCAAGTGCGAGACCGAAGAAGTGATCGAACTGGCTTCGGTGGCGGCCCGAGCCGGTGGTATCTATGCCACCCATATGCGGAGCTACCATGTGAACGCCCGCACATCCTATGACGAGGCCGCCCGGATCGGACGCGAAGCCGCCATCCCGGTCGTGATCTCGCATTTCCACTGCCATGTCGAGGACAACCCGGGAATCTGCAGCGAGGCATTGGGCTGGTACGAAAAGAGCCGCGCGGCGGGTGCCGACATCATGGCCGACGCCTATCCCTATGAAGCCTCAAGCACCTCGATCCTGCCGGAATTCGTCGAGAAACGGACGCGCACACTGGTCACCTGGTCGAAACCGCATCCCGAGATGAACGGGCGGGACCTCGATGCGATCGCAGCCGAATGGGGTGTCGACCGCATCGAGGCCGCGAACCGCCTGGCCCCCGGTGGGGCGATCTATTTCGGGCGTGACGAGGAAAACGTGAAACGCCTGATGACCCATCCCGGCATCATGATCGGTTCCGACGGCATTCCGCTGCAGCGCCACCCTCATCCGCGCCTGTGGGGCACGTTCCCGCGCGTGCTGGGTCATTACGCCAGGGATCTTGGCCTGATGGAGATGGAAGACGCGATCCATCGCATGACGGCGGCTTCGGCTGACCGATTCGGATTGAAGGATCGCGGGCGCATCGAGACCGGTGCGCTCGCCGACATCGTTGTCTTCGATCCCGCAACGATCATCGACAAGGCTGATTTCATGGACCCTGAGCAACCTGCTGCCGGCATCGACCATGTCTTCGTCAACGGCATGGAAGTCTGGAACACCAGCGGTCATGCCGGCGCTTCTCCCGGCCGCGTGGTGGGGCAACGCTTAGCGTAAGTGGCGGAGATCAGCCGGCGCTCACCAACCGGCGCGATATGCTCTCGCGTTGTTTTCGTAAGCCAGAAGGAAAACCCATGACCGAGACAAGACATGCCGGCGGATGCATGTGCGGCGCGATCCGTTATGAAGCGGACCGTGATCCCCGGTTTTCTGCGCTCTGCCATTGTCACATGTGCCAGCAATGGAGCGGCAGCGCGATGCTGGGAACCGCGGCTTTCGATCGCGATGCCGTGGTCTTCACCGCCGGCGAACCCAAGGTTTTCTGGTCCTCGGATGTCTGTGAGCGCGGCTTCTGTGGTGATTGCGGCAGTTCGCTTTTCACCCGGTATTCGTCCGGCGGGGCGTTTGATGTCGTGCTCTTTGTCGGGCTGGGAACGCTCGACGACCCAGAGATTGCACCGCCCGATGTGCATTATGGTGCTGAAGGCGAGCTTTCCTGGATGCGGCGCGATGACGGACTGACCCGCATCTGCATTGATGTGATCGACCCCGCAGAACAGAATGCCCTGTTCGAAAAAATGCTCGCGACCTCGACCGATCATGTCGCGTCGAAGCCTGCCGCGACCGGAGAAACATCATGAACGACCGCCAGCAGATGACAACCGCAGAGCCCGTGGATGTGCCAACCACGTCCGGGCAGATCAGCTATATGACGGAAGTCTCGGAATCGTCCCTCTTCCGCAACGGCAAGGTTTTCACCCGGCGCGACCTTGACGGCAGCGATGACAGTTATGTCGGTGTCGATGCCGAAGAGCTGACCGTGTCGATCGGCGATGCGCGCTGCCTCACGGGCGAGGAGCGCCGAACCATCGGGACCCACGGTTTCGAGCTTCTCGACCAGCCGCTGGCCGATCCGGCGATCGACTTCTACGACCATCAGGCGGTGGTGCAGCGGCACTACCCCGAATGTGCCGAGGCGGTGCGGGCGGCGACCGGTGCGTCACACGTCTTTGCCTTCGATCACAACATCCGCTCTGCCGCAGAAAACAAGGCAGCCCGGCGCATCAAGGGCGGGCAGCAGGTCCAGGGGCCGGCCCATCTGGTCCATGGCGACTACACGCTGACCAGCGGGCCGCAACGCCTGCGTGACCTCGCAAAACCGCCTGGTCTGAACGACACCGTGCGATCCGTCCTGGCACAAGGCGAGGCGTTGCTCGACCAGGCTGTCGTCGACAGGGCGTTGGGCGCGGATGGTCGGTTCGCCATCATCAACCTGTGGCGCAACATCGATTCCGAACCGGTCCAGAGCGAAGCCATGACGCTGTGTGATGGCCAGACCGTGATCCCTGAAGACCTCGTTGTCTTCGAAATCCACTACCAGGAGCGCATCGGCGAAAACTACTTCGCCAAACCCGCACCGGGTCATGGCTGGTGGTGGTATCCCCACATGACGCGCGACGAAGGTCTCCTGATCAAACAATGGGACTCCGCCGGTGCAATGGCGCGCTCGGACGGTGCGCGTGCCGATTCCAGCGCCGGTGGCGAAGCACCCTGCACCTTCAGCTTCCATACGGCTTTCAAGGACCCGGCGACGCCTCCTGACGCGCGTGATCGCAAGAGTATCGAGGTGCGCTGCATTGTGCTCTACGACTGACATTCACGGGCGAGGGTGACGGGAGTGACGGCCCGATTCACCTTTCGCCCGGTTACAGGGGGTGGCGGCCCGGCCCTCTGTGAGGTCCACCGGACCTCGATCCTGGTGCTGGGACGTGCCTTCTATAGCCAGAAAGAAGTCGAGAGCTGGGCCCATGGTCTCAGTCCCAATACCGATGCCATGGCGACTGAGGGGCACCTTGCCGAAGTTGCGCTCGATGAAAAGGGCGAGGTGGTGGTCTTCTGTTCGGTCAGGGGTGACGAGGTCAAAGCCCTCTATGTCCATCCCGCTGCAGCGGGAAAGGGGCTGGGCCGTGCACTGATGGAACGTGCCGAAGCCGTGATTTCTGGTGCCGGCCACGAACACGCACGGGTCGAAGCCAGCCAATCGGGTCTCGGCTTCTATCAGCGCCTTGGTTACGTCGTGCAGGAAGCGGGCGACTTCCCGTCGCGCGGCGGTGTGATGCTGAAGGCGTTCATTCTCACGAAACCTCTTGTTCTCTAGGACACCAAAGGCCCGCCTTACTCCGGCATACAACAGCCCCAGCCGCTGACCCAGTACATGTTGACCGGGCGCCAGACACACCACTCGCCGTTGACGCCGTCATGTTCACCCCTGCTGCCGCGATCCTTCCAGGGATCCGAGCAGACGTCGGCATCGGCCACAAGGATCCAGATCGGTGCCTCGGATGGTGCTCGGGGGCACGCCTTGTCCATCCCGGGTTCCGGGTTGATCAGGGTCACCCCGGCGGGGAACTCCGCGCCGCGCTCGGCCATGATGGTACGCCAATCGGCGGGTTCGTCGAGGATTTCGCCATCCGCAGGTTCGGGTTCGGCCGCCTCGAGCGCGGCAAGTTCGAACTCGGCGTCCTCGATCAGGGTGCGGATGTCTCTGAGTTCCTGCTGAAGCGCAGCGATCTCCTGCGCCAACCGGTCGCGGTTACGCTCATCGTAGGTCTCGAGTGTGGACGGGATGAATACGTCGAGGAAGCGGTTGACCTTCGCGGGATCGTACGCCCCGTCGGTAGTCAGATTGTTCCACTCGCCCCAGGTCGCCCGTTCTGTCAGCTCCGGCAATTCACCCAGATCGCCGCCGACGTTCGCTTGGAACGCTTCGCTATGCCCAAGCAGGACCTGCAGGCCAATTGCGGCAGACAGCCCGTCGGCCTCGCCATAGGGCAGGTGATAGAGCGATCCCGCGGCATCACGCAGCATGTAGCCCGATCCGTTGCGCCGGAAATCCTCTATGGTGCCGATCTGCTCGCCCAGCAGATCGGTGATCCCATGGGCATCCTCGATCATGGCGGCCAGCGTCGCGGCGTCTATGCCATCGGACCGGGCAGTGCCTGTCAGGCAAAGCCCCAGAAGAACAGCTGTGATGGTTCTCATCGGGAACAATGTTTGACGCTGGTCCTGAACCTCCTCATCAATCCACTCTGCCTTTAGGGGCCAGTAAATCTTCACGAAACCTCTTTGCGGTGCCCCATCAAACGTTTGAGCCAGGGCACCAGGGCAAACAGCAGCAGACCGCCACCGACGCCGATCCAGCCATAGTCGGTAAAGGCGTTCTGGTAGATTGATGCGGTCTGGGCGTCGGTTGCCTTGTCGGGCACGGCCGCGATTCCCGCGGCAAGACCCGCAAGATAGAAACTCACCGAAGTCGCGAGCAGCCACAGGCCCATGGAAAGGCCAAGCAGGCGTTTGGGTGCGAGTGCGGTCACCATGGCAAGGCCGACCGGCGAGAGCACCATTTCAGCAGCCGTGTAGAGCGCAAAGAACAGCACCAGCCACTCCCATGGCACCTTGCCGGGCGAGGCCATGATCGCCAGCACGAGGCTGAAGAAGGCTGCGGCGATCAGGAAATGGCCGAGCACGAACTTCATCGGGATCGACGGGTTCCAGCCGCGTTTTGCCAGCCAGACCCAAAGGAAAGCAAAGGGCCCGCCCATCGACAGGATGAACAGGGGGTTGAGCGACAGAAACTCGCTGGGCGGGATGGTCGCCCCGAAGATGGTCCGGTCGACCAGGCGTTCGGTAAAGAGGATGAACGAGGTGCCGACCTGGTTGTAGGCGGTCCAGAAGATGATGGATGAAGCCGTCAGCACGATCATCGCGATCAGCTTGCGCCGCGTCTCGCCTTCCTCACGGAAGGTTTCGTAGAGCAGATAGGCAAAGGCGCTGAGCCCGATCACGGCGAGCAGTTCGCCCGCCAGTCCGTCATGGCGCATCAGGAAGGCGGTGATCAGCGCCACGCCAGCGCCACCGATCAGGACCAGCATGGTCGGGCTGATGAAACCCAGATGGCGCGCTTCCAGAATGTTGGGATGGGGCGGGTGGCCTTTGTCGTCGAGCCAGCGTTGTCCGATGACAAAGGTCAAAAGCGAGATGACTTTGCCGATGCCTGCAATCGCGAAGGCAACGTCATAACCAAAGGTCTGGCCGATCCAGCCCGCGATCAGTGTGGCGACAAAGGCACCGCTGTTGATCCCGAGATAAAAGATCGTGAAGCCCGATTCCCGGCGCGGGTCGTCGCCATCATAAAGCGTGCCCAGCAGGCTGCCGACATTGGGCTTGAAGAGGCCGTTGCCCACGATCAGGACGGCAAGCGACCAGGTGACCGTCGTCGGCGTTGAATACAGCATTGAGAGGTAACCCAGCGACATGATCGCTGCGCCCATGATAATGGCGCGACGGAAGCCCAGTAGCCGGTCAGCCAGAAAACCGCCGGGCAGGGTCGTCATGTAGGCAAAGGAAGCGAACGTGCCATAAAGTAGGGCCGCATCGGCATCGCCCAGCCCGACCTTCTGGGTGAGGTAGAGCACCAGCAGGCTGAACATCGTGTAGAAGCCGAAGCGCTCCCACATCTCGGTCAGGAACAGGACGTAAAGCCCTTTGGGCTGGCGTCTGCGCACCTTAGATTCCACCGCCATATCGATCCCTGCGTTCCACCAGTCGCCAGATTAAGGAACTGGTGGCGAGATTGAAAGGAACGACATGGCGGCCTGCGTGCGCCCATGCTTAGCTGCCGCTGAATTCTCCGGAGGTGAAGGTGATGGGCAGAACGGTCACGCGGTTTCAGCACAAGGTCAGGAAGATCGAGACGGTGTGGATACCCATGCCCGATGGCGTGAAACTCGCCGCCACAATCTGGTTGCCCGAAGACGCTGAAAGCGAACCGGTGCCGGCGGTGCTGGAATTCATTCCCTACCGGCGGCGTGATTTCACGGCGATGGGCGATGGCCACCACGTCTATATGGCCGGGCACGGCTATGCCGCCGTGCGCTGTGACAGCCGTGGCAACGGTGATTCCGAAGGCCTGTTCGACGATGAATATTCGAAACAGGAACTCGATGACGGCTACCACGTGCTGGAATGGCTGGCCGCCCAGTCCTGGTGCAGCGGCAACACCGGCATGATGGGGATCAGCTGGGGTGGCTTTAATTGCCTGCAGGTCGCTGCGCTGCGCCCGCCTTCGCTCAAGGCGGTCTATTCCGTTGCCTCGACCGACGACCGTTATGCCGATGATGTTCACTACATGGGCGGCTGCCTGCTCAACGACAATCTCAACTGGGGCGGCACGATGTCGACCTTCTCCATGCGCCCGCCCGACCCTGAGGTCGTGGGCGAGCGCTGGCGCGACATGTGGCTGGAGCGTCTCGAAAACGCACCCAACCTTGCCGCCATGTGGCTTGGCCACCAGACCCGCGATGGCCAGTGGAAACATGGCTCGGTCTGCGAAAACTACGACGACATCGAAGCGGCCGTTTATGCCGTGGGCGGCTGGGCTGATGGTTATACCAACACCGTGTTCCGTCTGGCCGGGGGTCTGAAGGCGCCGTTCCGCGGGCTGGTCGGCCCCTGGACCCATGCCTACCCCTGGAAGGCCAACCCCGGCCCGGCGATCGATGGACTCAAAGACCTCTGCCGCTGGTGGGGTCATTGGCTCAGGGGCAGGGATACCGGCATGATGGAAGAGCCGCGCCTGCGCTGCTGGATGCAGGAAAGCGCGCCGCCACAGACCTCCTATGATCACAGGCCCGGCCGCTGGGTGAGTGAGGCAAGCTGGCCCAGCGAACGGATCGAGCCTCTCACGCTTCCTCTCAATGGCGATGGCCTGGCGCCGCGCGCCAAGAGCAGCCGGACCCTGACCCATCGTGGCTCCGTACTCGACGGCACGACCCATGGTGACTGGTGCCCCTATGGCCATGATGCGGAAATGCCCGGAGACCAGCGCGAGGAAGACGGGCGCAGCCTGGCGTTTGATACGACACCCCTGGCGCGCCGGACCGAGATTCTGGGCCAGCCGGTTCTGGAACTGGATGTCTCCAGCGACATGCTCCAGGGCCTGCTTTATGTCCGTCTCAATGATATCGCGCCCGACGGTGCTTCGACCCGTGTGAGCTATGGCCTGCTCAACCTCACGCACCGTAATGGTCACGAATCGCCCGAAGATCTCGAGCCCGGCAAGACTTATCGGGTTCGCGTTACCCTCAACGACTGTGCCCATGCGTTCCCCAGGGGACATAGGGTCCGCCTTACGGTTCAGACCGGTGCCTGGCCGCTGATCTGGCCATCCCCACAGCAGGCGACCATTCAGGTCGAGACCGGATCGAGCGTTTTCGTGCTGCCCGTGCGGCCCCGTGATGCGGGCGACTCGAAGCTGCCTTCGCTGGGAACCTCGGTTGTCGCGGCCCCCCCGGCCAGCACGACCTGGCGTCCCTACCACCGGGAACGCACCATGAGCAGGGATTTTGTCACCGGCGAAACACGCGTCGATATGGTCAAGGACCGCGGCCACCACCGGCTTGAAGAGACAGGAACGGAGTTTTCCGGTGGCGGCATCGAGACCTATACGGTGCGCGATGACCAACCGCTGTCGGCAAGGGCACGACTGGATTACCACGTCGCGCTCAAGCGCGGCGACGACTGGGACACCCGCGTGGAAGCGATCTACGAACTGACCGCCACCGGCGACACGTTCCTCTTGTCTTGCCGGGCCGAAGCGCAGGATCAGGGCGTAAAATTCTGGTCACGAAGCTGGGAAGAAAGGATCCCGCGTCATGGCGTTTGATGGACGTCTGTCCAACGCTCTTGACCCCCTGCGGTGTGCCTGAAAAGATCACACCAATGTTAATCAAGTGCAGGGAGGCACTTAACGATGACGTCACCGAAACTTTCACGCCGCGCCATGATGGCGGCCACGGCGGCTTCAGCTTCGGCTGCCGCCTTTGTCGGCGGTTTGCTCGATCCCTCGAGCGCCTGGGCACAGTCCGACAGGCTGCTGCGTGTGCGCGCCAACCGCACGATCCTTTCGACCGATCCCGGTTACATGATCGGCGGCATCGAGATGATGCTGCAGTATGCCTGCCTCGCACGTCTGGCGACCTATACAGACAGCGCCGATTCTTGGGGTTGGGAAGCCAGCGAGTTTGTGTCCGCGCTCGAGCAGGTCGATCCCCAGACGATCTCCTTCGAAATGAAGAAAGGGATCATGTGGTACGACGGCACGACCCATGAGGAAATCGCCGAACTTGACGCCGAAGACGTCAAGTATTCGCTCGAGCGTATGCAGATCTCAGAGTGGAAGGACAAGGCGGTCGCGCTCGACCATGTCGAAGTCACCGGCAGCCATACCGGCATCATCCATCTCAACCAGCCCTTTGCACCGATCTGGCTGACCTGGCTGTGTGACGGCACGGGCACAATCGTCTCGAAGGTCGCCGTTGAAGCAGCCGGCGGCAAGTACGACGGCATCTTCAACTTCTATTGCGGCTACTACCGCGTCAGCGAATGGGTTCAGAAGCAGAGCTTTTCGCTGGAGCCCAACCCCAACTGGGGCGGCACGCCGCCGGCTATCTCGAACGTCAAGTTCATCGTCATCGAAGACGAAAAAACGGCCGAGATCGCCTTCGAGGCCGATGAAATTGATCTCACCAACATCGCGATCGACGCCATTCCGCGCCTGCTCGCAGATCCGCCTGAAGGTGGTGTCGTCAAGGAGTTCGCCGGAACCCAATGGTTCTGGATGGGTCTTAATGTCGATCACCCGAACCTGCAGGACATCCGTGTTCGCCGGGCAATTCAGCACGCCGTCGATGTCGAGACGATCATCGAAGGCGCCTGGGCCGGTGTCGGCACACGTGCCCATGGTATCGTGCCGCCAGGCTTGGTCGGCTTCCG
>Ga0233427_10002122_pt1 | contig 19353 bp, 15 predicted proteins | sample SI_118_April2016_5_FD_179885 | JGI IMG/M metagenome (GOLD analysis project Ga0233427, IMG submission 179885) | Seawater microbial communities from Saanich Inlet, British Columbia, Canada - SI_118_April2016_100_MG | ecosystem: Environmental > Aquatic > Marine > Inlet | place: Canada: British...
GGATTCCGCTTTTACAGAAATCCATTTCAGATAATTCCTCGCACGGTCAGTCAGTTCATCCCATTCACTCTCAGTTACAACCTTTAAAACATTCTCGATTACATCCGGAAAACACGGAGTCGGCAAGGCCCCTGGGAAAGCTGTAACAGTCTGACTCGAAAGATTTGACTCATTAGTTAAACTGACAAGATATTCTTGCAATTCTTCTAGGTTTTGCATAAGCAAATATTTTTCAATTAAACTTGAGTCTGAAGATAAGACATCTTATTTTTAATTTCACCGCTGATTTTTAGGGTACATAAAATTCTAACCTTGATGCTGGTAAAGTATAACACGAAAGCCCTGAAAAAATTGAACTACAACTGCTCTTTCCTGTTCCCGACAATTATTTCCTAACTACCTGTACCAAGAGCTAAATTGGCAAATTTCGTGTACTGACCGATAAAAGCGAGACGTTTCATGCCTATTTCGCCATTTCGATGTTTCGCAATACTTATTTCTGCAATCCCCTTGTCCTCAGTATCAGGATTATAAACCTCATCCCGATAAATAAAGACTATCAAGTCCGCATCCTGTTCAAGTGCACCTGATTCACGCAAATCTGACATCATAGGTCGTTTTTCAGTACGCCTCTCGAGTCCTCGGTTCAATTGAGACAGAACAAGCATCGGCAGAGAATATTCTTTGGCTATACCTTTCAATGATCGTGATATTTCTGATATTTCCTGTTCACGTGAAGGATTCCGCATGTTGCTCTGCATCAGTTGCACATAATCAATTACCACAAGTCCAAGTTCAGGAAATTCCTTTTTGGCCTGACGAATTACCTGTCTGACGTAATTAGGATTAATTCCGGAACGGTCATCTACTAACAGTGGTGCTTCCATCATCCTGGTGGTGCCTTCCATTAGTTTGTCCCAGTCCTCCTGTTCGAGGTCACCAACAAGTAATTTTCTGTTATTTACTTTTGCTTCACTACATATCAACCTCATGGCAATGTGTTCTTTTGGCATTTCAAGACTGAAGATCAGTGACGGAATTTTAGCATGTCCTGAAGCATAAAGCGCCATATTCATGGCAAGTGCTGTTTTCCCCATAGAAGGCCTAGCAGCAAGAATGATTAAATCACCTTTTTGTAAACCACGTGTCAATTCGTCCAACTCAGTAAAACCGGTTGGGACTCCGGTCACATTTTCTGGTGATTCAGATAATTTCTCTAACTCTTCAAAGTTAGTAGCTAGAATTTCTTTGAGATGAGTATAACTTTTAAGACGGGTACGCGCATCAATAGACTGTAGGCGTTCAGTTGCATCCGCGATGAAATCAGAAATATTGTCTGCAGAACCTTCCTGACCACGCTTTGCTACTTCATGAGCCGTGAGGATAATATCACGTAGTTGACCTTTTTCTCTTACAATTTGCGCGTAAAATTCAGCATTTTCGGCAACAGGCGTTTTCTGTGACAACTCATTTAAATAATCAACCCCACCTGTTTGTTCCAGTTGCTGTCTGGACTCCAAACGACTCAGGAGAGTCAGTTCATCAATCGGAACAGGAGGTTCCTGCGAGGCCATTTCCTGCATGGCGGAAAAAATGAGTTGATGCGCCGGTGAAAAGAAATCGTCTGAAGTGAGAATATCCAGGATTTGTAAAAGTACAGAATTCTGGATAATAATTGCTCCCAATACAGCCTGTTCTGCCATCTTATCGTGAGGCAGTAACTCATCAAGATCAGCAGTTTGTGATCGTGTTCTTGATGTCCGACCGGAAACCTTTGAATTTTGGTATTTTTTTTCGGAAGACAGCATTGAAACTACAGATATGGAGAAGGGAATCAAGTATTAGGAGACAGGAAGAAGGATAGAACAACCATCCCCAAACAAAAGGCAAAAGGCCGGAATGTTTTCCGGGCCTTAAGCCTTATGGAGTGGTGCATTAAACCTACTCGATTTCCTCAAGAACTTTGTTTGCTTCAAGTTCTTCGAGTTTTTCGAGTTCTTCCGGGTCTATTTCTGGAGCATCCTCAGTAGCATCTACTTTTGGTTTTTCAACAGTTTGTGTTTCGACAGAGTCACCAATTACCTTGATTTGTAATGTTACAGTAACTGCAGTATGCACACGTACAGAGAATTCATGTGTGCCTACATTACGAATAGCTGTATTCAGCAATATCGCGCGTCGTTCCAGATCAAAGCCATTTTCTTTGAGCAACTCCAACAGATCACGGTTAGTAACAGAACCAAATAATTTTCCTCCAAGACCGGCCTTACGCACGATTTCATATTTAATAGCATTTAGTTTTTCTGCCTGTTCATTGGCAAGTGCGATTTTTCCTGCACGCAACTTTTCGAGATATTGCAGACGGTGACGTAATTCTTTTGAGGCTTTACCTGTTGCCAAAAGTGCCATTCCCTTCGGAACTAGGTAATTTCGACCGTAGCCGGCTTTTACCTCAATTGTGTCACCCAAAGACCCTAAATTAGGGACATCTTCAGTTAGTATTAACTTCACGGTATTTCCTTATAGTGTAAGTAGCTGTTTTGTGATTCGTGCTTAATTTTACGAATTCCAAATTTAAGCTCGATTAGTATTTGTACGTCCCGAAAATCTTCGATCGACAATAACCTGTTGGGGCACATAACCCTTCAAAGGTGAGAGCAACGCCAAGTTGCGAGCACGTCGAATAGCAGTTTTTAATTTCCTCTGATTCTGAGCGCAGACTCCTGAAATCCGGCTTGGAATTATCTTTCCGCCTTCAGTCACATAACTTTTGAGCAACTCAACGTCCTTATAATCAATCCGATCAATTCCGGCTTCTTTAAATGGACAAACTTTCTGTTTACTGCGTAATAAAATACTTGTTGGTATACGTTTACGACGTAAATGAGATCTTTTTCGTTTTTTTAACATAATTAATTTTTCCTAAAGGTTTTGTGTAGTACCGAATATTTTATGAAAGTCAGAGGACATCAAGCATCTACTGCTTCAGTCTTATCTTTCCCTGTATCATCCGTAAGCTCTTCTACTTTATCTTCTGCTTTATTTTCAGATTCAGTTTCAGATTCAGTTTCAGTTTTTTCTACAGTTTCTGCCTTATTTTTTTCAGGCACAGTTTCAGTTTCAGTTTTTGTCTCAGCTTTTTCTACAACTTTTGTTGCATTTTCGGCAGATCTTTCCTGAACTTCCTCTTTTTCTGGACTTTCTTCTTTAGGAGGTATTAAGTTATGTAAAAATGCTGCATCTGCATCAAGGTCATCTGTTTTCACGATTTGATTACGCAAAACATCATCTGAGTAACCGAATTGACGCTGTAATTCGTCAACTGTTTTTCCACTACCTGTGAAGTACCAAGCGTGATATACACCAAAATCATTGCCTGCAATTTCGTAAGCCAATCGTCTACGTCCCCAAACATATTCATGAATGAGTTTGCCATCAAATTCGGTGAGGGTCTTTTTAATTTTCTTCAGCACAACCGCAAGATCCTCTTCACTAAGAGTCGGGACTGTGATGAAAACGAGTTCATATCCTGTCATTTATATTCCTTTCGGATTATTGAAATGTCAATAAGTCCACCTGAGTGAACAAGGAAAAAGCAAAAGTACATTCCTTTGCTTTAAAGCAATTTGTTGATAAACAAATGCTACACATTGAAACGAAAGTGCATTATGTCACCATCCTGCACCACGTAATCCCGGCCTTCAAGGCGCCATTTTCCAGCTTCCTTGACGGATGACTCAGAACCTAAACGGTCGATATCATCAAAATGAAAGACTTCGGCACGGATAAAGCCTTTCTCAAAATCAGTATGTATTTTGCCTGCAGCTTCCGGAGCGGTTGTACCTTTTCGGATTTCCCAGGCACGCACTTCCTGTTTTCCTGCAGTGAAATAAGTAATCTGATCAAGCATCCCATAACCGGAATGCGTAAGTCGGTCAAGTCCGGAACTGTCTATCCCAAGCTCTTCCATGAATAAATCAGATTCCTCATCTTCCATTTCCGCCAGTTCAGCTTCCACCTGTGCGCAAATGGGAATAACTTCCACACCCTCTTCTGCGGCTAACTTATTCAATTGTTGCAGATGAACTTCCGGATTTTTGAGTCCGTCTTCAGATATATTTGCAATATAAAGATACGGTTTCATGGTTAGCAAATTTAATTCAGCTACCAGAGCCTTATCATCTTCACTGAATTCCATTCTAAGTGCAAATTTACCTTCACCCAAATAATCCCGCAACCGTTCAAAAACAATCATTTGTGCAGCCAAAGAACGGTCACTTTTAAGCTGGCGTGAAAGTCGTTCTATTTTACGTTCCGTCTGCTCCAGATCAGACAAAATCAATTCAGTCTGAATTACCTCTACGTCGCTGACAGGATCTATTTTTCCGTCAACATGCACTACATTTGGATCTTCAAAACAACGTACAACATGCGCCACCGCGTGTACCTGTCGGATATGGCTTAAAAATTTGTTTCCTAAGCCTTCTCCCTGACTGGCACCTTTGACCAGTCCAGCAATATCTACCACCTGAAGTGTCGCAGGCACAATACGGTCAGGAGTTACCAATTCAGTCAGACGAATCATCCTAGGGTCACGCAACTGAACTATTCCAATATTAGGATCAATCGTACAAAAAGGATAGTTCGCAGCTTCTGCCTGTACCTTAGTTAAAGCACTAAACAGAGTGGACTTCCCTATATTTGGCAAACCAACAATTCCAACTTCTAAAGCCATTCTCTTCCGGAAACTTTACGCGTTTTAATTAATTATGTTGAATGTAGTAGAGCCAGTTCCGAAGCAGTAAATGAAGTGTTCTCAAATTTTGAAGTTTCCAAAAAGCTAATCAACTCAGTCAGCACAAGATCAATTGCACTCAAAGCAAATTTTTCTTCAGCTTTCGACCAACGACCCAAAACATGTCCAACCACGTCCCGTTTTCCAGAAGGCCTGCCGATGCCTATTCTGACTCTGCGGAACTGCCTACTCCCTAATGAGTCTATAATGGAGCGAAGACCATTGTGTCCTCCGTGCCCTCCTCCATCTCGAAAACGTGCTTTACCTGGAGGCAGGTCAAGATCATCAGAAATAACTATTATATTCTCAACAGGAATCTTGTAAAAATTAGCGCATTCCGCAACTGCCTTACCACTTCTGTTCATGTAAGTCTGAGGCTTGAGAAAAATACAAGCTTCTCCTTTTAAAGACGTCCGCAGCAACAGGCTTTGAAACTTCTGCTGAAATCCGCTGAGTCTCAACTGTTGAAGAAGTATATCCACTGCCTGAAAACCGACATTGTGAGGCGTTCCTTCGTACTCTTTGCCCGGATTTCCCAAGCCGGCCACAAGCTTCATGCCGCCCTTTCCTTTTTCAGTGCTTGCTCAGGTTTACTCTTCGTTTGCACTCTCTTCTTCTTCAGAATCTGCTGCTGTTTCCTCAGCTTCTTCTCCTTCAACAGTTTCTTCTTCTTCTTTTGTACGTCCAACAATTGAAAGTACCGCATAATTTTCCTCAGTACTATGAGAAACTTTTGCAGGCAATTCAATCTCCAGAATTCTAATTGAATCACCTATTTCCAATTTAGATGAGTCTATTTCAATAAATGCTGGTATATCTGCAGGAAGACAATAAACAGGAATGTCCCTGACTACCATCTGCAGTACACCTCCAGCTTTAACACCTGGTGACTCTCCTGTTATCTCAATTGGTATACGGACAAGCTGCTCCTTGGTTGCGGGAAGTTCCCAAAAATCAATGTGCTTAAGTAAATGCTTGTAAGGGTGCTTCTGTACTTCCCTGAGCACAACCTGAGTTGTCCAGTTATCTCCACTGGAAGAGTCCGTGACAGTGATTGGTACGAGTTCGTGCATACCTGACATTTTTTCGAGAAGATGACGGGTTGTTTCTTCTTCCATCTCCAGCAAAATATTTCCCCGAGGTCCGTAAAGCACTGCTGGGATATTACCCGATTGCCGCAATTTTTGATTTGCGGTTTTTCCTTTGTTGCTACGAATATTCGCTACTAATTGATTTTCTGACATGTCGTTATTTTCCATCTAGTGGATGGTTTGCTTGAAAAAAGTTAAACGCCAATTCTAACGTTATCTTAGTAATCAGTCAATTAAATTCTTTAGTAAATACTGACATTATAATTTACCTGCAGATAATTCTGTAAAAGGTAAATCCTCAGTAAAATTAAAGAGGCAGTTCCGCCTATGGACAAATGACGTTAACGTCATCACAACGCGTGATTTTTATATCGATTACTTTTTCAGTTTCTGCGGCTGTTTCTTCTGCATCTTCAACCGTTTCTTCAACATCTTCAATCACATCTTCAACGACATCTTCAGTTACGACATCTTCAGTTACGACATCTTCAGTTACGACATCTTCAGTTACGACATCTTCAGTTACGACATCTTCAGTTACGACATCTTCTTCTTCTACATCAGCCACATCTTCAGCCACAGCTTCCAGTTCATCCATTACATCGTTATTTATAAGGTCATCCAGGTTTATTTCCGGTTCTTCTATTTCCGGTTCTTCTATTTCCGGTTCAGCAATTTCCGGTTCAGCAATTTCCGGTTCATTTAACTCTGTTTCATCGAGCTCCGCACCTTTTATTTCAGTCTCTTCTGCTCCATCAGTCAAAGCTAATGCAGAATTATCTTTTTCATCAACTTCTTCTGTTTCAACTGGACCTTCTTCAGACTCAGTAACATCTGCTTCCTCGACCTTTTCTCCTTCAGTACCTGCTTTCAATCCTCCACTTTTCAACTCACCTTCAGCTTTTTGGTCCCCTTCTTCATCTTCTGCTGAATCACCTTCGGCTTTTGGTTCGGCTTTTGGTTCAGCTTTAGAATCTCCTTCCGTCTTAGACTCATCTTCTTTCACTTTTTTTCCATTTTCTTTCGTATCACCTTTTTCAGCATCTTTTTTGTCAGCATCTTTCTTCTCACTGCTTTTCTTCTCAGTATCTTTCTTGTCATCTTTTTTAGCGTCCTCTTTCTTCTTTTCTTCCTTCTTCTTTTCTTCCTTCTTCTTTTCTTCCTTCTTCTTTTCTTCCTTCTTCTTGGCTGCTTTCTTCTTCTTTTTGGCTTTTTCTATTGAAACAGGTTTTGGGAAAGAGACCTGTTTAAATGTTTCCGAACTGTCTGATGAGACTATATTTGCCCTTGTTTCAGGTGGTACGGTGACAGGTTTCGTCGGCGCAGCACCCTGAACCACAGTAGAAGCCTGATTTTGAGGAATCACTACTTCAATGTCCGGAGCAGAAACTGGAGCCATAGTTACTTCTCCGGACAGAGTCAGCAAACTGGTTTGCTCATTTCCAGTGCCCATCACAAATTCTGTACCCCTGACACCAACCACTGCTGTGACGGTTCTTACCTTGAAACGTGGTTTTTTGCGTTTTTTACTTAATTTTTTTTTTGGAATTTTGAACTGCCCCTTGCCTGTTAATAACGCAATTTTGCTTTGTTCCGCATTTACATCATCAACTTCGAAAAAAGAACGTGAAGAAAGGTGTATGACTTCTTTGTTGAATTTTAAGGTGATTTCTGCTTTAGAATTTGCACCTGTCTGTACGTGGTCACCATTCCGTAAAGGAAGTCTGATCCCCAATTTGTTGATGATTTGTACATCATCGCCACGGATAATTTTTGCCAGACCTTTTTTCAAGTTAAGTTCTGCTACCTGTGCTGAAATTACAGTTGCAAAACCCATGAATAGGCCGGTCAATAAAATAACACGAAAAAGAAGTTTTATTTTCATTAATTGATTGTTCATCAAAGTTAAAAGAGTTTTAAAAAATCATCGTCAATTGAAGACTGTTGCTGTTTTTTTTATAATCTTTATTTGTCAAATTTGACTCTTGATCTTCCAACTTACGCGAATAAGCCAAAATGAGCCAGCTTGCCAGTGGATATGTAACTCCAAACTTGTAAGTCTTTTTACTAGTTTTCTTATTGATCCCGGTTATACTGTTCGCAGTCAAGTTTTTTGACTGCGCCAACTGTGTCTGCAGCGACAGCGACACGGGTTTAACTGGAAAACTAAATTTAGCACTAGCTGTCAATTTTGATTTGTCATTGCTGTCATCCTGAAGGTTTGTGATAGACTGGCTCAGACTAAAATCAGTCTTATATTTTCCAAATTTGTTCTTTGCTCCAAGGTTGAGTGAATTTGCGGTTCCTTTACTGCTTGGAGTTCCGGGAACAGATTTAAGTTTATGATCAAGTTTTAGCGACCACTTTGTACCTTTAGCGGTTCCAAACTTAAAAGCCAAATTAGTAAAAGAATCTGCTCCAGCTTGTTTGTATTTACTAAACCACGGATCACGGTAAGTGCTTGTCTTATCAGTATCTTTTGTACTCAGTCGATTTGAACCCACAGAAAATATAATATCGCCTAGAAAAGTTTTTCTGGTTTTCCATTCAAGCGCAAGTTGCTTGAGCATGAATTCACGTGATTCAAATTCGCTATTCTGCTGTTGATCTCCCGTTATTAAACCTTTAACAGATAAAGTTGAGAAATATGTAATTTTCTGATTAAAAACCGGAACCAGCACAAAACTGCTTTTTGAGGAACTTACTTTAGTGCTACTGCTTGAAACACTGTTTGTATTATCATCATCTGCATAACCCAAAATCGTAATCAACATAAAAGGTTTTACCTTGCCTGCATCCCTCTTAATTTCTTTGGTTTCAAAAAATACAATAAATTCCTGTTCTCTTTCTCCTTCTATCGTGGTTGCATTAATTACGAAAAAATTCTCCCCTGGTTTCAAATGATAATCTATTGCAAAATTAGCCTGGTAACTTTCCGGAGGAAGAGGTTGATCTTGGCCATTAATACTAATCGACTTGAGTTGGCTAAATGCACTGACCTTCACCAAAAATACACCGTCTGTTGCTTTGACTAAATCCGGAGAAAGGCTGAAAATAAGAATGTCTTCCTCTACAGGTGAATCAAGTGTACTCAGTAAAGTATTAGTAGTTGCTAATCCGGAGAGATCCGTCCCCAGATCAAAGCCACCGTCCACCAAATCCAGATCCGGCAAATCTGCCAGAACGTCTGCTATCTCAAACGCCCCGTTAAAAGATTCCTGAAGCAGTACCGGTATCGTAGAAGATGGAAACAAGGGATCAGGGCTAATGATTTGTTCCGCGAGAAAACGGGTGCGTTTCACTAACTCATTACCGTCACAAGAATCACAAAAATCATCCATCACATGACGTTCATCCCGGTCAACATGAGTTAATGTCAGTTGAGTTTCCTGTCCAGTCTTGTTAAGTTCAAGCGAATAAAAATGATCTGTACGCAACACATCTTGCATGGCACGCACACAACCATCCGATTTGCACTCTCCTGCTTCAAATTTACCTTTCAGCGCCCTGCCTGCTGTTTTGTATTGGTTGCCCGAAATTACTTCATATTTTCCGGCTAGCACATTTTTCAGGTTTTGAAATATGCTAGCTGTAATTTTACTGGAAAACTGACCGTCCAAAATAAGAGGGGCAAGAACTGCGCTCGGATTAGCAAACGTACTAAAAGGTGCAATAATTACTAAACTAGAGATAAACAAAATAACAATGCAAAAAAACTTTAATTGTTTTCGCTTGTTCTCCCTATTGTATACCAGGTTTTCTCTCCGACACGACGGTAAATCGACCACTAAAACTCGCTAATTTACTTGATAATAATTTAAATGAACTCAGCTTAGGTAAGCGTTAGTAGATACAGATTGCAATAATACTGCATTTTTGAAAATATTTGAAAAATAAATTTATATTGTTGAAAATTAATAGTTTAGCAATTCACTGAAATTAACATTTAAATGGAAGAGCAAATTACCCCCCGTGTTTTATATTTAATAACTTTCATAAAGCGTACTTACTTCCGTTCCAGTTAAAGTTCTATTATATATTTTAAGTTCATCTATGTAACCTTTCCAATAGCTACCATTGTTTCTATTTTGTCCAACTTTAAGTAAATCCCAGAGAGTTGGAACAGTACCAAGACAGGTACTACTTGGCCCACCATTTTTGTATAAACAAACCATATTGTCGTTTGTTCCATTATCAGATCTTGTAATCACAAAATGATTCCATATATTGTTATCAAGATCTGCTGTTATCTCTCCACCTGTGGCAAAAAACCTCAATTTACCTGCACTCACATAATCAATTTGAAATCTGCCGTCAGATGTATTGTTGTTTCCAGTTGACATTACAGAAGCATGTGTATTCATTGCAGATGAATCTGGTTTAGTCCAAAATGCAATAGTAAAGTTATCACCTACTGTAATATTATCTGTGTATGCATAAGTGTTATTACCATTAAACCAAGCCGCTTGCCCAGATTTATTACTTTGATTGTCTGCTGTTGAGTAAGTTATCTCACTACCATTATTTTCAGTTAAATCTCTATTGTAAGAACTTTCGTCATTTAAATTACCTTCAAAAGCATAATGTGCTAACAAAGTTGTATCAAGTGTTGATTCAGTTCCAAAATATTTAAGACTGACATTTTTAGATGTATCACTACTGCTGATGGTAAATGAACTTGTTTCTCCAAATTGTTCTGCCTGCGTGGCTGTATTTTCAAGCTCACTTAGAGTAAATTTTTCATCAAAATAAGCGTAAGAATAGAGTTTGATTCCTGTATCAAGAGGGACAGTCAGGCTAACTGTATGCGTACTCAGATCAGTTAAAGCAAACTGATACCGATTTTCCAGAGACAAATATTTTTGGTTAAAGGTGGTGTTGTCAGGAACAAGTGCTATTAATTCAGTATCCGTACCTGCATTAAAACTTGTGCTGACTCGAGCCATTCTTGAAGTTGACTGACTGTGGCTTAACACAATACTGACAGTTGCAGTGGCAGGCCCTTCTTTATCTAATTTTCTGCAGGCATAAAATAGCACAACAATCAGTAAAACACTTAACGATATTATTATGTTACGAATAAAATGCATTTAGCTTTAAATCATCATACTTTATTTTAAATTCAAAATATCTTGTAGATAAATAACTCGATATTTCACTGAAAATAACAAAATCCGTGTTTGCTCAACATGTCTTTATTCTTGAGTTTTGCAATCCAAACTTCTAAATTAACAGTGATCGTAACTTAATTTTATCAACATCAACAATTATGAACAACTTAAAACTAAAACGTACAAAGAGTTGAGAATGAGCATCTTTCAAAAAATATTTTCTTATCTCGGAATCGGTCTTGTTATCTTCATGCTGGCCCGGACTGGGATTTTTGCTGTTCACTATCAAAACTTTAGTTCACTTTCAATAAGTCAGGTCCTACTGGGGTTTTTCTATGGCCTTCGGTTTGATCTAGCATCTTTAATGGTTTTTTCAGGAATACCTCTGCTTTTAATGACTCTCCCATTTCGCTGGTGCACTTCTCAATGGTGGCATATAGCACTTTCCATTCTGGTCTTTTTTATCTTTGTTTTAGAGGGTACAATGTTGATTGGGGACATTATATATTTCGGCTATGTGAAACGGCATCTAACAAACGAATTATTGTTTTTAGGAAAAGACATAAAATATTTAATCAGTGAAGCTGTGGCAAATCCGGGTTATTTGACACTCTGGTTTGGGTTGGTTTTTTTAGGACTGTTTTATTGGCTCAGACTAAGCAAAGTCAAAGTAAGAACGGTACATATGCACTGGCCTAAATTTATCATCTTTTTTGTTTTTGCTATTATTGCGGGACGGGGCGGCATCGGGATGAAACCACTGGCCATTGTACATGCATATTCTTCAGGCAGCAGCAGTTTCGGCAACCTGGTTTTGAACGGAGTTTTTTCGGCTTCCCACTCCAGTTTGTCTGCACCAGTTGAACGTCTCTCAATTTCAAATTCGCAAATCAGCAAAACCTTAAGTTTACCAGAAGATTTCTGGCAGAAGCCATTTCCGTTGGCGCAAACAAATGTTCCAAAATCTGGAAATTCTAACAACTTGGTTGTGCTTTTTGTTGAAAGTCTTACTCCGCGTTATGTTGACAGTTTTGGTGGAAATGATTACAAAATAACACCGAATTTGGACAAGTTGAGTAAAGCAGGTTGGAAGTTCAATCGTTTTTATTCTCACGGTCAACGTAGTATTGAAGGGGCGCAATCAGTGCTGACTGGAATGCCCTCTGTTTTGGGACTACCGACAATTGCAAATATATCAGCAAATTATTCAAAAATAGCTACCATGGCGGAACAGCAGGGTACTTCGACAATTTTTGTCAACAGTACACTGCGTGAATCATTCCTGGCACAGGCTATCGCTGGTTCTACCGGTTTTAGTGAATATTATGGTAAAGAAGATATGCCGCTGCTGCTGGATTACTTTCCGGAAGAAAAAAATCGTAACCTAGGCTGGGACTATGAAACATTGATGTTCAGTTTGGAAAAGATCAAAAACCGTAAAACACCTTTCATGGCTTTCATCAGCCTGAGTACAGATCACACGCCTTTTCCTAAACTGACTGGTCCTTTCAACCGTTATCCTCATCATGCAACTGAAGAGGGCGGTTATCTTAACTCTCTGCATTATACTGACTGGGCGATCGGCGAGTTTATGAAAAAGGTCAAGAAAGAACCATGGTTTGACAATACAATCTTTGTGATCACTGCAGATCACGTCCTTGCTCATTTCCAAAAAGGAGATTTTCTGGAGAAATTTCGGATTCCTTTGATCTTTTATGCTCCGTCCTTGCTGAAACCAAAGTTAATTGAAACAGTTACATCTCAACTTGATTTAATGCCAACCTTTGTGGAGTTCATGAACTTGGACACACAATACACAGCACTTGGGACAAGTCTATTGCAGGAACAAGAATCAGAAGCACTTGTGCGTGAAGGTTCACTGCTTGGGATCATCACTGACCGCGCTTATCTCAAACACTCTTTGGTACGCCGTATGGAGTACGGGAAACTAGTTGATAATGTACCGAACTCTTATTTTGACGAATTAGAAGCACGCTTACTAGCCTGGGACAGGGTTGCGTTTGATTTAACCCGACAGAACAGATGGGCGCCATAAAACTAAATCAAAGGGGAAAACTCGATTAGTACTTAGTCAGGTTTGTTGTTTTAGGAGCAATTATTCCGACTCATGATCGTTAATTGAGCGGGATCTAAACCGACAACTGAGTTTAATGTTAGCTTAAAATCCACTTCGACAAGCTCAGAAAACAGAGCTCAGAGAAAGATTTTAATTCTGTAAGACTAAACGTTTTATTAGAACAACAAAGTAAGAATTTTGTTGAATTTATAAAAGATATAAAGTTCCGAGCGAAAATACTTTTCGTGGTGAGTCCTTAGATTCGTAAAAAACGTGACTAATTTTACAATGAAAATATTTTTGAGTGGGCTTTATCTGTCGTCTCTTTGGATGATAGTTGCCTGTGAAACCACAAAATCTTCCTCTTTTTATGTAAAAGCTAGAAATTCTGAAGAACTAAAGATTCATGCTTTTGAGCGTTGCGGGAGAAAGTACAAGGTACTTGCTTATGAGGATGACACTGTACGCATAGAGTGTTTGGGGAAAAAGGATTAAGCGGGAATGATCAAATTATTTACTAATAATGTCCCTTACCATAAAATAGCCTATTGGTATGATCCACAAAATATTCAAAATCGCAATAATCGTTGCTATAACATTACCATTCATTGTTAACCCTCCTTTTTTGAAAAACCTATAACTTTTAAAAATACTTTATCTCAGACTCTTTAAGTTTGTCTGGGCATTCCTACGTAAATTTTTTTCTACGCGAAGTAGAAAAGAAGCGTAAAAGTAGCGGGTTTATACACAAATGGCAAGTTAATGCTCTTTCTCATTGAAATAAATACGTGGAAGGCGCTCATTCAGGTTGGTCAATATTTCATAAGGAATGGTATCCGCCAAGGAAGATATTTCTTCAATCGTGATGAACTGGTCTTGTTGTTGACCGATTAAAACAACTTCGTCTCCAATATTAATTGTATCATTTTCACAATTAACCATAAACTGATCCATACAGACTCTACCTGCAATGGACCTACGTTTTCCGTTTATCAGCACCTCTCCACAATTTGAAAGCTGCCGCCGATAACCATCACCATAACCCAGCGGAACTGTGGAAATTTGAGAGGGCTTTTCTGAAGTCCAGCTTGAACCGTAACTTACTGAGAATCCCTCAGGTATAGATTTATGGAAAGCAACTTGGGATTTCAACTGTAAAGCAGGTCGTACATCCAGTACATGTGGACTTGAAGTATCAGGATATACTCCATACAGCAAAATTCCCGGCCGTATCAGATCAAGATGTGTTTCTGGAAAATAAAGCACGCCTCCTGAGTTTGCAAGATGCCGAAGAGGAATCTCTACCCCAAGACGTTCAAAAACTGAAACTGCTGAGAAAAAACTTTCAACCTGTTTTAAGGTAAATGGGTTTTTAGGATCATCCGCGCAGGCCAAATGTGAACATACACCTTTTATGGTGATGTGTTCCGCGCGCACCGCTTCTTCAATAAAACTTGCTGAATCAGCGGTATTAATTCCTACCCGACCCATTCCGCTATCAAGCTTAAGATGTACTATCGCCTGTTGTGAGCCTGATTTGCAAATTGATTCTGTAACTCGCAAAACTTCCGGAGATGAAACAAAAAATTCTAAATTCCATTCCAGATATTGTATAATCTGTTGGGGTAGCACCCCTCCAAAAACAACAATCGGCAGACTTATTCCTGACTCGCGTAAGCGAATCCCTTCTTCCAGTAAAGCTACGCCAAGACAATTCACACCCAACTTTTCATAAAGTTGAGCAACCTTCAACATACCATGCCCATATGCGTTTGACTTGACCACAGCCATCACCGGTCTATTGTCAGTATGTTTCTGGATCAGATCCAGATTATATCTTAAATTGTTTAGATCAACTTCAATGAAGGAAGGCCTCATTTAAAATGCAGATTTGAGGTTCAAGAGTGGAGGTTCCAGATTTTTGCTTCAAACTAGCTATTACTCTGGGAACTGTAAAAGACAAAAATGGCGCTGCAGAAAAGCTCAAAATTTTCCAATTCACAATCACTACTGATCTTTTCGAGAGTGGAGATCAAATCCTCCATTGCATGCATCTGACGGAAGGCTTCATAAAAGCGGATTCGAATTTGATGATCAACAAATAAGGGCACGAGTTCATTGATGATTACAGGCAGTCCCCCCGGTTCTTCTCCAAGACGTTTCAAAAAGTGACTAAAAAAGTTTTGAATATATACCTGTAGTTTTCGTTTATCTTCTTTTAGTTTTTCACGCGGTAGATATTCCATAGAAGCCGTTTTAAGTTTGCCTTCTCTGACGGTTGAAGTTTCATTTTTTCCTGCTGAAGAAACCTGCTGAGAAGAAGAAAGTTTTCGTTTACTGTGTGCAGAAATGTTAAGCGGATACTCAAGTGTATAGGTTGAGTTTTTCTCAATTTGCTGAAAAAGGTTTTGAGTATTGATGGGATCCAATTGTATCCGTTCTGTGTCTGCAGCAAGGATTCCCACCATAAACGGATTTTTAAGGTTACTGTAAACATCATAAGTTTCTGCGCCAAAATCATAAGGACGCGCCTGAGTACCTTTGGTGTTATGAGATGTTTGCTTTAAGATCAAGGGTTGAAGTACTAAAGTCTCCACAGATTCATCTGGCTCTGCATTTTTTTGTTTTACCAAAATCTCTTCCTCCATTTGCTTTACTTCACTCTTCATTTGTTTTTTTGCTGAAATCAAAACTATTGACACATTCAGGCAAGATATTTGCTCTTGCTTTTTAAGCTTCCTGAGAGCAGGATTGACTTTGTCGAGCATTAACAAGCACCAACTATACCAACTGATTAAGATATGTTTCAGAGTTTCAAGCAATTAAAAGTATTCTCCAATTTTGAAAGCGTCAAATATTTCAGTAAACCTTTTAAGTTTGCGGCAACGCTCTGTTTTGTTTTTGCCCTGTTGTTACCCTTAAGTTCTATTTATGCTCATAAAAAGTCATCTTGGAAACCTTTCATTCATTTTTACGAAAGTGGTGACTGCAAGGTACTAATCCGCCAGTTGGAACCTTTAGCAAAACCAAAGTCGTGGACTAACAACGGTTTATGGAACCGTTCACGTATTTTGAATGCAAAATGTCATCTGCAGCTTGGGAATCACAAAGCAGCTCTGAAAAGTCTCAAACAAACTCCGGAATCAGAGGTGATAGACGCTTGGATATTTCAAAAAATACGCGTTTTACTGCAGTCCGAACGGCATAAGGAAGCAATTGTCAATATCCGCATATTGCTAAAACTTCCGGAAAGAAATTTTTACCTGAGTTCACTGCGTGAAAATATTAAGAGTGAATTCAGTACTGACAAAGAAGTCCTACAAATTTTCAATCTGCTGCATGACACTCGTAAAAATCACAAATGGTTTCTCACGGATTATGAAATACACTCACTTTATCTTCGTGGAGCAAAACTGAAAGCTGTAAAGCTTGAGCACAAATATAAGGTCTTAGGCTGGCAGTATCCTCTTGATCATAAATCTGCTGTTCTCTCCCACAAAGACTTGACTGCAGATGAGCTTAAAAAAATATCTCCGGCCGAGTTATCACGTCGTATCAGAAGTCTCTCAAAACTCGGATTGGACATGTATCTGATTAAACACCTTCCACAATTGAGGAATGGAAGAAGCAGAAAGGTCGTGAAAAAACTTGGAGAAGCCTATCTAAAAGCACTTTTCGATGAAAAATATTATGCTCGAATAATAAAACTGCAGCAAAATGGAACTCTATCAAAAAAATGGGTTTTGGGAAAAGAATCCCAGTTCTACTGGACGGCACGTTCCTACATTAAACGCAAAAATATACCTGCAGGAAGGAGTGCTATTTATAATCTTGAAAAACTTAATCATAAAGCAAAACAGTTGCCGGTTTTGTTTGATAATATTGCCTCCCGTTATCGTTTGGATAAAGAAATTCGCAAGGCACAGTTCTGGTGGGATCGTCTGCTCCTCCATTTCCCTAAACACCGACTTGCCGCGAAGTCAGCATGGGAACTCGCTTGGTCATATCAACAGCAAAAGAATACCAATAAAGCACTGGAATACATTACAAAGGGGCTTAAGACAAGAATATATAATTCTGAAATGAAAGCAAAGCTGTTATTCTGGCAGGGACAATTGTTACAAGAAAGCGGACGTCCTGAACTTGCCGCAAAAAGTTTTAAAAAACTGATTCTTCGACAACCTAACACCTATTACGGAATGCGCCTGATTTCTGGAGAAGATATTCCTGAAAGTATTTTATCCGTAATCAAAACACGTAAAGCAAAACTTTACGCAGAACCAACTGAGAAACTCAACCAGAAAACCAAAGATTTGCTGAAGAGGACAGAGTTCCTTTTTGATATTGCAGAACCGGAGCAGGCACTCAAAGAATTGTTTGCTGGCCTAGGGCGTTATAAAAACAGCACACGCAATTGGCATGTGAGTCATCTGCTTCACCGCAGAGGAGAGTATCATTCTGTACTCAGGGTGATTGCCAATTATTATCTGCCGCACCTTGTAACTCTGGAAGTTGGCGAACATCCGCTCTGGGAACTGGCATACCCCAGACCTTACTGGTCCCAGTTGAAGAGTTATGCAAACCAGGCCGGAATTGATCCGTATTTTGCGTTGGCAATCATGCGTGAAGAAAGTCACTTTGATCCACAGGCATTGTCATCAAGCAAGGCCATGGGGTTGATGCAACTCATGCCGGCAACAGCAAAATTCGTAGCACGTAAACAGAAAATAAAACTCAGTGAAATAGCTGAAATCTTTAATCCTGAATTGAATACTCGTCTTGGTACACTTTATCTGGGAAGTCTTGCAGACAGATTCAAATCTGAATTGATTTACACTGCGGGAAGTTATAATGCAGGTCCTAACAATATGCTCAAATGGATCAAGCGCTGGAGAGGAAAATCAATTGACGCATTTGTTGAACAAATACCATTCTCAGAAACCAGAAAATATGTTAAAAGAGTTTACAGAAGCTACAAGCTGTACAAACAAATCTACAGTTCATAAATTTCAGAAAATGACTCATTAACATCATTTATTAATAATCTAAAATAATCTCGCTATCAGGGAGCTTTTTCCCTTGATATGTTATGTCCATTGGTTATTATACGCATTTGTCCATTCTTTTAAAATTCCAACTTTTTAAAACACCTTGTTTAACTCACGGAGCATTTTGCGGAAATCAAGTTGGTGATGTCTTTGCAAATTTTTTGCGGTAGCTTCAAATTCCTTCTTTTCAGGAATTTTTGATAGTTGACTGCCGTAAAGAATCATATTGCCTTTCTGATTAGCACGCGCCTCCAGAACTTGGGAAAAAGTTGATTTCCACTGCTCACGCATTTCCTCAAAATCTCCGGTCACTGTCCATAGATTTCCCACAAGCCAGCTGTCATAATGTAGACAAGCTCGTAGTTTGTGTAAAAAATCAATCCGCGTAAGCTCTTCCGGAGCACCATAATCACCGAAAGCATCCAGGATAATGAGATCAAATTTCTCTGCCAGAGTTGGAACAAGCTCAGTTGCGTCTGCACACAGTACACGTAAACGTTTGTCACGAGGAAGATCAAAAAATCTGTGTGCCGCCTCAATAACTCCTGAATTGATTTCGATGATGGTTTGCTGAAGTTCAGGAAACTCACGGTGCATCCAGCGGACAATGCTGCCCCCTCCAAGACCTAAATGCAGAACTGACTTTGGTTCAGGACAGAAAAGCAGTCCCAGCATCATGAAACGTGAATACGGCAATACCAAATGATCCGGACGAATTTTTGAAAATACGCTCTGCATGATATGGTTTCCGAAACGTAATTCGCGACGATCCTCTTTTTCCCAAACCTGAACCGTTACTCCGGAATCCTTGCTTTCCCAGATCAAACGTTCCTGCTTAGTTCCACTCAGTATTTTAAGAATATTCAAGATTTCAGCTCAAATGTCAAAGGTCAAAGAGTAAAGACTTTAAAATTAAACGGTAGGGTCTGATTAGCACATGACTGACAAAAATTATTACTCCAGCTTTTCCAAATGTGAAACTACGTCCATTTGGCTAACCAGCCATTTTTCATTCCAGACTAAACGGAATATCCCTGTGTTCTTGATCAGAAAACTTGTAGGGGCATCGAGAGAAAGCCCAAGTGTGTGTTTCATTAAAACCCTCACGACTCCTCCGTGCGTCACCATCACAACTCTTTGCTCCGGATGTCTGAGACGTATTTCTTCAATGAATTCCAAAGCCCGATCCAGAACCTGCTGTGTGCTTTCGCCTTCATTGATCACATAGTTT
>Ga0233427_10002137_pt1 | contig 19272 bp, 24 predicted proteins | sample SI_118_April2016_5_FD_179885 | JGI IMG/M metagenome (GOLD analysis project Ga0233427, IMG submission 179885) | Seawater microbial communities from Saanich Inlet, British Columbia, Canada - SI_118_April2016_100_MG | ecosystem: Environmental > Aquatic > Marine > Inlet | place: Canada: British...
CACCAGCCGACGTGGCGGGAAACGTTTGAAAAGTACATTCCAGCGAAAAAATCGACCTGCTTGACGCCCCATAGATCGAGGCCGGCGAGCTGAGGCACGATGTTCTCGCCAAACCAGTCGATATAGCGACGCCTGACCTTGCCACACGACGGCGGTTCGGGCGCAACATTGAGCTTCACGTCCTGGAACAGCTTGTGCAGCCGGTTGACCGTGTGGCCATGCCATTCGACATGAAGGTCGGGTTCGCTGATCACCAGGGCCTTGCCCTTGACCGTCAGCAGATCACACAACAGCGTGGTGTCGCTTCTTAGTGGACCGCAGATCGCGATGTCCATGCTCGTTGGTTCACGCATGGCGGCTTAACCTCCCTGATGACGTCGTTGACCCAGGCGCAGACGCAATGCGTTGAGTCGAATGAATCCTTCGGCATCGCGCTGATCGTAAACCGCGTCTTCCTCGAAGGTAACGTGGGCCAGGCTGTAAAGGGAACTGGGTGACTGGCGCCCCGTCACGATGGTGTTTCCCTTGTAGAGCTTCAGACGAACCGTGCCGTTGACATGTTCCTGGCTGCGATCAATCAGCGCCTGGAGCATCTCGCGTTCCGGTGAGAACCAGAAGCCGTTGTAAATCAACTCGGCATAACGCGGCATGATCTCGTCCTTGAGATGCGCCGCGCCACGATCGAGCGTGATCGATTCCATCGCACGATGCGCGACATGAAGAACAGTGCCGCCGGGGGTCTCGTAGATGCCGCGGCTCTTCATACCGACGAAGCGGTTTTCGACCAGGTCGAGCCGGCCGATGCCGTTGGCGCCGCCAAGCTCGTTCAGACGGGTGAGAAGTGTGGCTGGTGATAATGCCTCGCCATTGATCGACACCGCATCGCCCTTGTCGAAACCGATCTCGACCTCGGTCGGGGTGTCAGGAGCCTCAAGCGGATCGACGGTACGCGAATAGATATATTCGGGCGCCTCGTCCCAGGGGTCTTCCAGGATCTTGCCCTCTGCCGAGATGTGCAGAAGGTTGGCATCGACCGAAAATGGCGCCTCGCCACGTTTGTCGCGCGGGATCGGGATCTGATGGCTTTCGGCATAGGCGATCAGCTTGGTCCGTGACGACAGGTCCCATTCGCGCCACGGCGCGATCACCTTGATGTCGGGATTGAGACCGTAGTAGCCCAATTCGAAGCGAACCTGGTCGTTACCCTTGCCTGTGGCGCCATGCGAAACGGCATCCGCCCCGGTCAGTTTCGCGAGTTCGATCTGACGCTTGGCAATCAAAGGCCGCGCGATTGAGGTGCCGAGCAGATAGACACCCTCATAGACCGCGTTGGCGCGGAACATCGGGAAGACATAATCGCGCACGAACTCTTCGCGCAGGTCCTCGATGTAGATCTCCTTGATCCCCATCATTTCGGCCTTGCGCCGTGCGGGCTCGAGTTCCTCGCCCTGACCAAGATCGGCCGTGAAGGTCACGACCTCGCACTGATAGGTGTCCTGCAGCCAGCGCAGGATGACCGATGTGTCCAACCCACCCGAATAGGCCAGGACCACCTTTTTGATGTCGCTCATGTCTTACCCGCCAACAAACGATTGCGCCGCTGTTTAGAGCAGAATCCCGCCGATGGGAATTGCCTGCTCCCGGCATAGCGCGGAACACACGCACCGGAAATGTGACTACCGTCACGCTTGGTGGTTCTGCTTTTTCAAAAACTGGCACGGCACTTGCGACGGAGTGTTTGTGCAAACGGAAGAACCAGGGGTCGAGCGACCTATTGGAGAGGGGAGGAACAGATGTCTCAGAACGATACGAAGCAGAAGTTCTCTCTTCTAGTTCCTGGCGGCACGCTTGGTGTCGCCATGATGGCCGGTCTGGCAACATTTGCAGGTATGAGCGCGCCTGCGGACGCTTCGTTCCAGACTTTTCGTGTGCTTGGACCCTCTGTTGAGGGCGTTACCCGGCTGAATGTCGGCACGGGCGAAATTTCGGTCTGCATCGTCGATCATGACGGGACGCTGAGCTGCGCAGTGTCGGACGAACAATAGTTCGTTCTTTCCCGTCAACCACCTGATCCCAAGTCAACCCTGATCGGCGGTACAGGGAGCCGGGGGCGAAAGCCCCTGGCTCTTTTTTTGTTGGTCCGCTGTGCCGGATCGGGAACGATGGGACATGACCATTCCACTACAGTCACAGTTTCTATGGATTTGGCGCTATCTGATGCGCCCGCTATGGCGCGCCCTTGTCCGTTTCCTGGACCATGACGGCCCGATGCTCGGCGCGTCGATCGCTTTTTCGATCCTTTTGGCGATTTTTCCCTTTGTTTTGTTTCTCGTCGCCCTGTCGGGTGTCCTGGGGCAGGACACCGCCGTGCGCGACTTTATCGGCTACGCGTTCGAGTATTTACCGGTAGAGGTCGGGCGCACGATCTACCCTGTCATCGCCAACATCATGTTCAGCCCCCCAAAAGGCGGCATCATGACCTTTTCCATGATTGGGACATTGTGGGTCGCTTCATCGGGTGTCGAATCGCTCAGAACTGCGCTCGACCGCGCCTACGGTGTCGAATCGCGACGCCCCTTCTGGTGGCGTCGCCTGCAGGGCCTGGGTTTTGTCGTCGGCGGCGCGCTCGGTATTCTGATCGTAATGCTGTTGATTGTCGCAGGTCCCCTGGTCTGGAGCGCATTTGCCGCTCTTGTGCCTGTCCCCGAGACCCTTGAGGCAACCTACAACTCGGCCCGTTATCTCGCGGGCGGGCTGGCTCTGGCTTTCGTCATCTGGGGCCTCTACCGCCTGTTGCCCAATGTGAAACAACATTGGTTCAATCCAATACCGGGAACCCTGTTTGCCACAATATCCTGGCTACTCGCGGCCACGCTCTACTCCATGTACCTCCAGAATATTGCCAACTACACGGTGACCTATGGCAGCCTGGGCGGTGTGATCGGCGCGATGATGTTCTTTTCCTTCACGGCGATGATTTTCATCTTCGGTGCGGAGCTGAATGCGGCCCTGATGGAACAGTCCCGGGACGACAGCGTCCCGGATCAGGACGGTTCGGATGGCATCGCAGGCCAGATCGACACGGGAGAGATCCCGCGCAGGGTCACGGCACGGGTCATTCTGTTCGATTCTGCCGACAATGTGCTGCTTTTCCGCCATCACGATGGCAACTGCCATGACCCCAGGCGGCCAGAAATTGTCGACTTTTGGGTCACGCCCGGCGGCGACGTCGAACCGGACGAGGTTTTGAGTGACGCCGCGCTGCGGGGATTAGCAAAGGAAACCGGTCTGGCCGTATCGAATCTGTCCACCTGTGTCGCGACATGGGACATCGAACTGTCGCTTCTGGGCACGCTCACCCTGTTTGCCGAGAATTTCTTTGTCGCGCGGCTGCCTGATGTAAAGCCCGAAGTCGATATCACCGGCATAGGTGAGGACGAGCGGGCCAATCTGCGTGAGGCCCGTTGGTGGTCAGCGTCCCAGATGCAGGCAACAAGAGACCACATCATGCCGGCTTCCATGATCCAGCTTGTTGCAGACCTGAACGATGGAGAAGCACCCCGCACGCCGCGGCGCCTGGTGGGATAAAGGTGCGTCGAACTATGGAGTCGGCGCGGTACCGTCAGCATCAAGTCCCAACAAGCAGGTTTCCTTGTCGCGATTTCTGGGGTTCACAAAGGTCGCAACCAGATGCATCCCGACCTTCTCGGCGACCCGGCGCGAAGCCGGGTGATCGACCGCCATGTTGGCCCAGAGATCTGCGACCCCGTTCTCGAAGGCATGGTCGCGCATGGCGGCAGCCGCCTGGGTCGCCAGTCCACGGCCATGGAAACGATGGTCGATGATGTAGCCCAGATCATTGCGTTCACGGCCCATCAGTTCCAGCAGCAGCAGTCCGGCATCGCCTATCACTTCGCCGGTTGCCTTGAGCACCAGAATCCGACGACCGTAACCGGGCTGTTCCATCAGTTCCTGCTGGCGCGCGACCCACTTGGCCGCAACCTCACGGGTCAAGGGTTGCGGCCAGTGTTTCATGGTGACGGAATCGGCAACGATCGCGGCGAAGACGTCGAGGTCGTCGTCGCGAAACGGTCGGATCAGAAGGTCTGCGGTTTCGAGAACCACAACGCCACAGGCGATCAGCCCTTCTCCTTCATGGCAAAGACATCAATCTCGATCACCATGGAATCATAGGCCAACACCGGCAGCGGTACGCCTGTGGTCGCCGGGCCGGGGTCGCTGAAATAGGACGAACGCACCGGCAGATTTTCGTTCAGGGCTTGCGGCCCGCAATCGCCCTTGTAGACCGTCATGACCTTGCAAACGTCGTCATAGTCGGCGCCCAGTTCGTTCAGGATCGTACCGATATGGACCATGGCCTGATGGGTCTGGGCCGTCAGGTCGTCGGGATTGATCGCGGTGCCCTGTTTGTCGAGCGAGACCTGGCCGCCAAGGAAGATCATCTCCTCGCATTTCAGACCGTGTTTGTAGGGCAGATGCACGGTCCAGTCCCACAGGCTGTCGGGCCAGACATGCTTGCGTGGCAGGCGGCTGCCGTCTTCGCCCAGCATGGCGACCGTCGAAATCTTGATCAGGACATCACCATTGGCGTGGCGTGGGATCGGAACACCTGTGGCTGCCGGCCCCGGCTCGCTGAAATGGCCGGCGCAGGCGAGCGCCGCTGCCTCGAAATCACCAACGCCCGAGCCTCCGGCATACCAACGGTTGATCTTGACGACATCGTCATAGACCACACCGAAATGGCCCAGCACGGCGCCGACCTGCGAGACGACCTGTTTGGTCTGCCCCACGATATCGCTGTGGTGCAGCACTGCGCCCGAGGCATCGAGCGGATACTGGGCCGAGACATAAATCATCTTTCCCGAACGCAAACCCTGAACGAAGGGTGCTGGCAAGGGCGAACCCAGATCATCGGGTGCATAGCTCCGCTCGGTGCGCTCGCCGTTCTCCCGACGCATCGCGTAACCTTCGATCTCGACCATCAGGCCGTCATAGGCAAGCCAGGGAACCGGCACGGCATTGACCGTTGGGCGGCATCCTACGGGCAGGCAGGCACCAACCATCGAGAGGAAGTCGGCCTCCTCCATCGAACCGTCGTTGACGTAGAAACAGAGCAGGGTGACGAGGTCTTCGAGATCACAATCGAGGCCTTCGAGCACGCGCGCAAAATTGGCCATCACCGCCTTGGTCTGGACTGCGTGATCACCCTGGTTAAGCACGACACCTTCCGGCGTCAGGTTGACCTGGCCACCGACCCAGATCATCTCGCCGCAACGCACGCCGTGTTTGTGATTCACGGTGATCGGCCAGTTCCAGTGGCCCTCGGGCCAGCAATGACGCTTGTCCATCTCTCTCTCCCCTGTTGTGGTCAGAGCATGGACCGGACAGGCCGCCGGCGACAAGCACCACAGCTCAGCCTTCGAGCACGGCCGCTGATTTCAGGCTGCGGGTCAGGCTTTCGGCCAGGCTCTCGACCGCGGCGGAGCGCGGCCCCCTGCCCCGCTTGAGGCCGACGTCGACCGAACCGATATCGGGGAATCCGTCCGCTTCGCCCAGAACGCGCATGCCCGGGACGACGGAGCTCTCGCCGACATGGGAAACCGCCAGCCCGGCCAGGACAAAGGTCGCCAAACCCAGATAGCTGCGGCTGATATAGGCGATGCGGTAGTCCACGCCCTGATGATCAAGCACGGCCAGGGCATTGCGCCGCATCTGGCAGTAAGGTTCGGTGGTCGCCAGCGGCAACGGGCTCTGTTCGTGCGCCCCATGGTTGGCCCCAGTGACCCAGACCATCGGCTCGCGGTGGATCAGTTCGCCATGATCCTCGACCGCCGCACAGCTCAGCAAGGCGAGATCAAGCTCCCCTTCGGCCAGATAAGTGTCGAGGCTGAGGCTTGGATCGGTTCGCACCTCCAATTCGACCTGGGGGTGTTTGTTGCTGAACTCAGCCAGGACCGAGGGCAGGAATCGCGCGACGTAATCATCAGGAATGCCGAGCCGGACCTGACCTGTGAGCTCTGGCTCGGTCAGGCGCGACAGGGCGGCATCGTTGAGGTCGATCATGCGCTGGGCGAAACCGACCAGGGTCTCGCCGTCCGGGGTCAGGCGAACCTTGCGCTTGTCGCGCAGCAACAGGGGTTTCCCCAGCGTCTCTTCCAGGCGTTTCATCTGCATCGACACGGCAGATTGGGTCCGCCCGACACGTTCAGCCGCGCGGGTGAAGTTCCCGGTGTCGACGATCGCCAGGAAACTTCTGAGTAGGTCTGTATCGAGATTCATAAACATCATCGTTTTTGATAGTTACTATCTATTCTATTCGTTAGATAAATCAACCGACCACGCCCAAGTTTGATCAACACCAAACGTGGAGCACATCATGGACCAGTCACAAACCTACTCAGCCAACGCTCATGTCCGCGAAGCCGTACTGCATCCCCGGCGTTTCTGGGCAAGGCTCCTGCGCTGGCAGGAACTGGCCAGGCAGCGTGCGCAACTGGCGGAACTCGACGATCACCTGTTGCGCGATATGGGCATCACCCGTGCCGATGCCCGGTTAGAGGCGACGCGTCCCTTCTGGGACGAATCCGCCACCTGATCAGGCAGCGGCGTCGGCTTCGGCTTGTTCGCGCAAGAGCTCGCTCTTGCGTTTTTTCACCGTGTCGGACTTGAGCTGACCACAGGCGGCCAGGATGTCGCGCCCGCGCGGACGGCGCACCGGCGCCGACAGCCCGCCGGCGTTCACGATGCGGGCAAAGGCATGGATCCGGTTGTTGGATGAACATTCGTAAGCGACACCGGGCCAGGCGTTGAACGGGATCAGGTTGACCTTGGCGGGGATACCCTTGAGCAGCGCAACCAGTGCGCGGGCATCGGCATCGCTGTCGTTCACACCCTTGAGCATGACGTATTCGAAGGTGATGCGTCGCGCATTGCTGGCGCCGGGGTAGGCACGGCAGGCCGCCAGCAACTGCTCGATCGGGTATTTTCTGTTGAGTGGCACGAGCTGGTCGCGGATCTCGTCGGTCACGGCATGGAGCGAAACCGCCAGGTCGACATTCAGTTCCTCGCCGCAGCGTGCCATCATCGGCACGACGCCCGAGGTCGAAAGCGTGATGCGCCGGCGCGAGAGCGCGATGCCCTCCTCGTCTATGACGATCTTCAGGGCTTTCTTCACATTCTCGAAATTATAGAGCGGCTCGCCCATGCCCATCATGACGATGTTGGAAAGCAGGCGTCCGCCATCGGTCGGTGTCGGCCATTCGCCCAGGACATCACGCGCCAGCATGAACTGGCCGACGATCTCACCGGGCTCAAGGTTGCGCACCAGGCGCTGGGTCCCGGTGTGGCAAAAGGTGCAGGTCAGCGTGCAGCCGACCTGGGAGGAGATACAAAGCGCGCCGCGGTCTTCTTCGGGAATGTGCACGCTTTCGATCAGGTGCCCGCCGTGCGTCCGCAGCAGCCACTTCTGGGTGCGGTCCTCGCTGACCTGATGGCGTGCGACTTCAAGCCGCTCGACCACGAATTGTTCGGCCAGCTTCTCGCGTGACACCTTAGAAAGCGTCGTCATCTCGGCAAAATCGGTGGCGCCGCGATGGTAGATCCAGTGCCATACCTGTTTCGCGCGAAACGGCTTTTCGCCGAGCACAGCAAGCTCAGCGCCGAGCTCTTCGCGCGAAAGCCCGATCAGATTCTTGCGGGTCTGTGATGTGTTCGAATCCGTATCCATGGCGCGGGATATAATGCGCCTTGCCCCATAAACCAAATTCGCCGTGACGATTTACCGCGTCGCGCGCCGAAAGATCAGTTCGCGCAGGCCTGGCTGATCGCCTCATAGGCGGCGGTGAAACCGAGCAGCGAGAAATCATCGACCGTGTCGGTGCCGCGCCAGGAACGTCCTTTGACGGTCATATCGACCCCGGCCTTCATGGCCGCGACAAGATCACGGTCATCGGCATCGGTGAAGGTCCAGGCGGTATCGCCGGCGCTGAACAGGCTGAAATTCTTGTTGCCGATCGAGATCACAATGGGCGCGCCCTCTTCGTAATTGTAGCCGGCGATGACAGATACAACGTCATGGCTGCCACCGGGCGACCGGTGCGTCACCAGTGCCCAGACATCGCCGCGCTGGTCATAGTCACCTGTGGAGTCCGTAGGCTCGGTCCCCATGTAACAGACCCTCGTCGCGCCATCGGCATAAGCAAAGGCCGACCAGTCACGGTAGGTGCCCAGTGTCTGGGGTTCCTGCGCACTGGCGGGCCAGGTCACAACGACCAGCACGAGGCACAGAATGAAGAAGGAAGTCGATCGAACAACGGTGATCATGTCGCAAGCCCTGGATTCGTCGTGGCGGTCGGTGTTGATGGGTGTGTCGGTGTGAGCCATGCGGACATTAACCAAATGAGCGGGGCGAAAACAGGGCAAAGCCTGTATCTCCTGTCACGGCTCATATCCGCGAAACCTATGTGATGCTGGTCACCTTGCGGTTTCGCACGAATCGGCCGCCATGGACATGACGTTTCAGGTCTTCGGCGCCACCATGGGGCGTTACCGGTCTGGAGAATTTTCCGACCATGCGCATCCGGTCATACATCACAATCGCGCCTGCGACCGCGACGTTGACGCAAAAAGCGGTCGGGATCTTCACGACATGGTCACAGCATTCCAAGATCGCCGGCGAAAGGCTGCCCTTTTCGGGACCCAGGACATAGGCCGCACAATTGGGGTGATGAAAGGCCGGGAGGTCGACCGCATCGTCGGTCAGTTCGATCCCAACCAGTTCACAGTTTCCAGGCACACGGAAATCATCGAGGTTCTCGAAATGGAAAAACGGCACGCTTTTGTCGGCATCCGACGTGTCGGTGTTGAACTGGACCCGTGGGTCCGGCGCGATCGTGAACGCAAAGCTGGCGCCAAAGGCATGGGCCGAACGAAACAGGCTCCCAAGATTGCCGGTCTTGGAAACACCTTCGATGCCGATGCCGAAATATCCTCGCATGAGCGTGAACCTGCCAAGACCGGCGCGCCCTGACAAGCGCCGCCATTGACCCCTGCCCCGCCATGGCCTACCCGATCGGCCCTGAACGGAGAAACAGCCATGACGAGCGACGCCCTTCCCCTCCTGATCGAAGTGATTCGCGGCAACACGGTCGAAAGCCGCCATTTCGGCGCTGCCGTCGTGGTCGACAGTGCCGGCAAGGTCATCTGGAGTCTGGGCGACCCCGAACTGATGATGTTTCCGCGCTCTGCGATCAAGCCGATCCAGGCCGGCCTGGTGATGGCCGAATCGGGCGCTCTTGAGCGATTCGATGTGAGCCAGAAGGAACTGGCGCTGGGCTGCGCCAGCCATACCGGCGAACCGATGCATGCTGACGCCGTGCGCGCCTGGCTCGCACGGTTGGGGCTCTCTCCGGCGAACCTGGAATGCGGCGAGCAGGACCCCGGCACGAAACGGGCGTTGCATGACCTCTACCGCTCCGGCGCCAGTGCGGGCCGTGAACACAACAACTGTTCGGGCAAACACAGCGGTTTCCTCACGGTCTGCCGCCAGATGGATGTTGACCCAAAGGGTTATCTCAACCCTGAACATCCCGCCCAGGCCGCAGTCTGCCGGACCATGGCGGAAATGTGCGGCGTTGATCTCGTTAGCTCGGATTTCGGCACCGATGGCTGCGGCGTGCCCTCGATCGCGATGCCGCTCCATGCCCTGGCTTTCGGCATGGCCCGCCTGGCCGATCCGGCCAAACTCGACAACCGCCGCGCCGATGCCTGCCGCGCGATCGTCGCGGCAATGGCCGCTTATCCGCTGATGGTCGCGGGCACCGGTCGTTCCTGCTCAGCCCTGCTTGATGCAGGCAAAGGCCGGTTCATCGTGAAGGGCGGCGCCGAGGGCGTCTATGCCGCCGCCTGGCCGGAAAAAGGTTATGGCGTTGCGCTCAAAATTGCGGATGGTGCAGGCCGCGCCGCCGAAGTCTGCGTCACCCACATCCTGCGCCATATCGGCGCAATCGATGACGAAACCTGGGAAGCACTGTCGCACTGGCAAAACCCGCAAACCCACAATTGGGCGGGCACGCGTGTCGGCGAGTTACGGATCGCATCCCCCCTGGTTTGAAGTTGCACAGCCAGCGGATGTCCAACTTGGACATTATTTGCTATCCTGATTCATGGTTTCGACGTCAATCAGGAGTTCCCGACATGCCGAATGTTTCCCTGACGCCCGCGATGGAAAAGGCGATTGAAGACGCCGTAACTTCAGGTGAGTACGCCAGCGCTTCAGAAGTCGTGCGTGAGGGAATCCGCCTCTGGCAACGCTCTCGCAACCACGGTGGCCGTGCTCTTGCACAACTCAATGCCGAGCTTGAGATCGGGTTGCGCGACATCGAAGCAGGCAACACGACGCCCTATGACATGACACCGATTGTCGAACGCATCAAAGCAAGCAGCTAGATCCCATGGCGCACAACATTCGGATTACGCGGGCGGCCCTTCACGATCTGAATGAGATTGCCAATTACACACTCAAGACCTGGGGAAACAAACAGGCGCAGCGTTATCTCGGGCAACTTGATGCCACGATTGGGACATTACGCAGCTATCCGCACAAACAAGGACGAAGCCTCGAAGGACTCCCTCCGGGCATACGTTGCCTCAGCCACGGCAAGACTCACTTTGTCTTCTTTCGCGTTCATGCAGGTGAAACCACGATCGTGCGCATTCTTCACCAGAGGCGCGACTGGGAAGCTCTTCTGAATACGGACGAACCATCCTAATCGGCAAGCGCGGCCAACCCCGCGAACAGCTTCAGCGCTTCGGGATTGGCCAGCGCCTCGGTGTTCTTGACCGCGCGGCCGTGGACGATGTCGCGCACGGCAAGTTCGCTGATCTTGTTGGAACGGGTGCGAGGGATATCGGCAACGGCGATCACCCTGGCCGGCATGTGGCGCGGTGAAGCGTTGGTTCGGATCTTCTGGCGGATTGCGGCAATCAGTTCATCGCCCAGTTCATGGCCCGGTCGCATCACGACAAACAACACGACACGCACGTCATCGTCCCAGTCCTGGCCGATACAGAGGCTCTCCAGAACTTCGTCGAACTGCTCGACCTGGCGATAGATTTCCGCCGTGCCGATCCTGACACCGCCGGGATTGAGCACCGCATCCGAGCGGCCATAGATCACCATGCCGCTTGTTTCGGTCACAACCGACCAGTCGCCATGGCGCCAGATGTTGTCGAAGGTGTCGAAATAGGCGGCGTGGTATTTCGCGCCATCAGGATCGTTCCAGAACCCGACCGGCATCGACGGGAAGGCACGCGTGCAGACCAGTTCGCCCTTCTCTCCGGCGGGCAGGGCCTTGCCGTCATCGCCGAAGACATCGACGGCCATGCCCAGCCCGCGCGACTGAATCTCGCCCTTGCGTACCGGCAACACGGGATTGCCCAGGGCAAAACACGAGACGATATCGGTGCCGCCCGAGATCGAGGAAAGCTGCACGTTCTGTTTTATGTCGCGATAGACATAGTCATAGCTTTCATGGGCAAGCGGCGAGCCGGTCGACATCAACAGGCGCATGCGCGAGAGGTCATGGGTCTGGGCCGGCTTCACCCCGGCCTTCTCGATCGCGGAAATGTACTTGGCCGAAGTGCCGAAAACCGAGATGCGTTCCTGCTCGCAGAAATCCCACAGGATCGACGGCGAAGGATGGGCCGGATTGCCTTCGTAGAGCATCAGCGTCGCGCCGATCGCCAGGCCCGAGACCTGCCAGTTCCACATCATCCAGCCGCAGGTCGAGAAATAGAACAGCCGGTCGCCGGCCTGCAGATCGCAATGGAGACGGTGTTCCTTCAGGTGCTGCAACAGGGTGCCGCCATGGCCGTGCACGATGCACTTTGGCGCGCCCGTTGTGCCGGAAGAATACATGATGAACAGCGGATGATCGAACGCGACCTGGGTGAACGCGATATCGCCAGCCGGCACATCCGCCGTGGCCTCGCCCCACGATGCGGCATCGCGCAGGGATGAAAGATCGGGAGCCTCCTCGACATAAGGCACCACGACGACGGCCACCACGCTGGAGAGTTCCACCAGGATCTCGGCAACCCTTGGCCTGCTGTCGAAGGTCTTGCCGCCATAAAAATAACCATCGGCGCAGATCAGCGCCTTCGGTTCGATCTGGCCGAACCGGTCGAGCACGCCACGGGTGCCGAAATCGGGCGAGCAGGATGACCACACCGCACCCAGGCTGGCAGTGGCGAGCATCGCGGCGATGGTCTCTGGCAGATTGGGCAGGAACCCGGCGACCCGGTCACCCTCGCCTACGCCCCTGGCCTGCAGCCAGGCTCGCAGGGCCGACACGGAGTCATAAAGTTCAGCGAAGCTAAGAACACTTCGGGTGCCGTTCTCGCGCCAGCACACAATGCCCTCGCAGGCATCGCGGCGGCGCAGCAGGTTTTCGGCCAGGTTAAGTCTGGCACCGGGGAACCAGCGCGCACCTGGCATGGCGTCGCCATTCTCGAGAACAGCGTCATGAGGTGTCGAGGAGATGACGTCGCAGAAGTCCCAGAGCAGCGACCAGAACCCCTCGCGGTCATCGATCGACCACTGCCACAGGGCATCATAGTCGGCCAGTTCGCGACCGCTTTTAGCTTCGGCCAGATGACGAAAGCGCGTCATGGCAGCAGCGGCAACGCGGGCAGGATCGGGAGTCCAGAGAATGTCGTTCATGGCAGGCGAGACCCAGTTTGGAATGAACTTTGGTCCTAGCACATGACTGCCATGCGCAGGAACCTGTGGCCGGTTCCCGAGGCCGGGCGTAAGCTCCCGCTCCATGGCGTTCCTGCCCCTTCGCGAACGGTTTTCCGTGCCGGTTTATTCCGCCGGTTTGCTCGTACTGGCCTGTGTCGGCTTTGCCGCGATGAACGCGATCATCCGCCATCTGGCGACGAATCTGGCAGTCGAACCTCTGATGATCGTCTTCTGCCGCAATTTCTTTGCCTTCCTAGTGATGGTGCCCTGGCTGATGCGTGGCGGCGCCGCTGTCATGAAGACCAACCGGCTCCCGCTGATCTCCTTGCGTGCCTTGATCGGGTTTCTTTCGATGGCATTGTGGTTTTCGGCCCTGGCGATCGTGCCGCTTTCCAATGCGGTCGCCCTGTCGTTCACCGCACCACTCTTTGCCGCCGTCGCGGCCGTGCTCATTCTGGGCGAAGTCATCCGTGCCCGACGCATGACTGCCCTGGCCATCGGGTTCATCGGCATGCTCGTGATCTTGCGGCCGGGCTCGGAGCCGGTCGGCTGGGGCGAACTGATCGTGGTCTTCTCGGCCGCGACCATGGCGCTGTCGGTCGTCACCATGAAGCTGCTGACACGAACCGAAGCAACGCCTGCCCTGGTCGTCTGGCAGAACATGCTGCTGACTCCGGTCTCGTTTTTACCGGCGCTTTTGGTGTGGTCGTGGCCCTCGGCGGAAGGCTGGTTCTGGCTGGTCACGGTCGGTGTGATCGCGACCCTCTCGCATCTGGTGTTTACCCGTGCGTTCTCGTTGGCCGACACGACCTATCTGCTGCCGTTTGATTATATTCGCCTGCCGATCGTCGCGATCATCGGCTGGTTTGCGTTCTCCGAACCAACCGACATGTGGACCTGGATCGGAGCGGCGATCATCGCTTCGAGTACTGTCTATGTTGCCCATCGCGAGTCAAAGATGCGTTCGGCCGGCGCCGCTGCCGAGGCCGTCGGCTCCCCCGATGTCACGGGCCGCGCCGTGCCCCCACGCGATAACGGCTGACGCCGTACCACAACAGGCCCGAGGCCAGGATCGAGTAGACCGCAAAGACCGTCAGCGACGTGTCGAAGCCCAACCCGGCATTGATCATCACACCGATGATCACCGGCCCGATTGCCGAGGCGAAAACCTCCAGCGCCGTGACCAGGCTCTTGATCGCTCCGAGATGATCAACGCCGTAGATCTCGGCCCACATTGCGGTCACCAAAACATGGGTACCGCTACTCAACCCGAGCAACAGAAAATAGGGCCACACCGTGTAGGGCGACTGGAAAGCGGCCAAGACCAACAGCGCCGCAATCAGCGGCGTCAGATTGAAAGGCAGAAACCGCACAGCGCCGAAACGGTCGACCAGCGCACCCAGCGCAAAGGCGGCCAATGCCGCAAACACGGCATAGATCACTTAGTTCCCCGTTATCCAGGTATCCGACCAGCCCTTCGAGTCGGCGATTTTGAGGTGATAGATAAACAGCGCCGTCGTGATCATAGAAGGGGCAAGCAAACCCGGCAGGAGCAGATAAAAGCGCGGATCACGCAGCATGTCGCCCCGTGTCGCGGAACGGGCGCTTTCTGATGTGGCCTGACGAACCATGTGACGGCGCGCCAAGAAGGCCTCATGGCGTGCACCATGGCCTTTCAGGAGCCAGAATAGCAGCGGTATCAAAACAACAACCAGGATAAAGGCAACAGCAAAATAGCCGCCGCGCCAGCCGATCCAGCTGATCGCCAGCGCCGCCAGAATCGGCAGCACGGCCTCGCCGATCGACTCGCCGAGTGAAGCGATGGCCAGAGCCCTGCCCCGGCCATCGTCGTGATAACGCGCCATGCTTGTCGCAGCGATATGACTCATCAGACCCTGTCCGGTCTGACGCAGCAGGAAGATCGCCACAATCAGCATGACGACGCCCTGGACCGATGCCATCACAACACAGGCGAAGACAAAGCCGATCAGCACCACAAGGGTGTAACGGCGCAGATCGACCTGATCGATCAGCTTGCCGGTCCACGGTAGAATCAGGGCGCTGGCCAACGTGCCGACCATGTAGATGCTGGGCCAGACGACATCATCGATATCAAACGCAGCTTGTATGCTGGGCCCAAAAACGCCGATGAAGAAGGTCTATCCGAAGCTCGAGGCCCCGGTCATGACAAAGCCGAAGCCGACGAAACGCCAGTTCTTGCGGGCAAAGGTGGTGTAGGCGCGAAGCGGCATGATCCGATCAGGCCCGGCTGGACTGATGCGGCAATGCCAGCCTGACAGAGCCAATGCTGGCCAAGGTCGCTGCTGCGAAGATGTAGCAGATCATTCCGGTCGAAAGCCCGGAATCCAACAGCAACCCCATAACGACGGGGCCAAGCGCCGAAGCAAACACGCCCAGAGAGGCAACCAGGCTCTTGATCGCGCCCAAATGGGCCGTGCCGTAGAGTTCTGCCCACATTGCCGTCACTGCGGTGTGGCTAAGGCCGGTGCCCAAACCGATCAGAATGAAATAGAGAACTACCCAGATTGGAGCTTCACCCCAGCCGATCACCACCAGACCCAGCGCCGTGGGCACCAGCATCGGTACGATCAGGCGGATCGCTCCAAAGCGGTCGACCAGCGCGCCCGCAACAAGCGAAGTGACAATCGTGATGAGGGCATAGACGATGTAGTTGCCGGTGATCCACTCAGCGCTCCAGCCCTTGGCCTCGGCGACATAGACATGATTCAGGAACATCGCGGTCAGGAGCATCGACGGTGCAAAAAAGCCCGGCATCAACAACCAGAATCGCCGGTCACGCAAAACCTCGCCACGGGTCCAGGATCGCACCGCACCTTCCTGTGCCGCAGCTATCTTCTGGGCCGCCACGTGGCTCTTGTGGCGTTCGCCGTGACCTTTGAGAAAATGCAAGGCAAGCGGCAGAAGCACCAGCAGCATCAAGGCCCCGGCGCCGGCATAGGCCCAGCGCCACCCGACATATGAAATCGCCAGTACCGCCGCGATAGGAAGCAGAGCTTCACCGGTCGAAAAACCCAGGGTCGCGATCGCGATGGCACGGCCGCGACCCAGTTCGAAGTAACGCGCCATGGTCGTGAAGGCGATATGGCTGGTCAGGCCCTGGCCTGATTGACGCAGAAAAAAGATCGCAACGACCAGCATGACCGGGCTTAAGACCGAGGCCGCGAAAAAGCAGGAGAAGGCCAGGAAGAGACCCACCAGGAGACTGTAGAAGCGCAGATTGAGCCGGTCGATCTGTTTGCCCGACCAGGGCAGCAACAGGGCACTTGCCAGAGTGCCGATCATGTAGACCGTGCCCCAGGCGGTGTGCGAAAGACCGAAATCCTGTTGCACGCTGGGACCGAACACGCCGATGAAGAAGCTCTGCCCGAAGCTCGACGAAAACGCCATCAGGAAGCCGAAGCTCACCAATCGCGCATTCGCGCGCGCAAAGCGCACATAGGAACCAAGAGGCATGAAACGATCCGAACGCCCGGGGAATGGCCAGCCTTAGAGCGGATCATGCCCACATGGAACCACTTTGTGGTTTGGTGTCAGCCCGCAAGACCCTTCTGATTCAAGGTACTAATGGCCAGCCTCCTGCCAGCGGGCGGTGCCCGCCGACAACCGTTCAACCGGCTGTTTGGCCAGCGCCCGGCGCGCTCTTGCGTAATGCGAAGGCAACAGGTGTTTGCGCGTGGTCGCCAGGGCATAGGCCAGCACGCTGGCATCATCGAGGAACCCGGTACCGATCAGGACATCGGGAATGATATCGGCCGGCATAATGAAATAGATCAGCGCACCAATCAGGATTGCCTTGGCGCTGGCCGGTGTCTTGGGATCGAAGGCCGCGAAATAGGCCGCCACAAGATCATCGACAAACGGCACGCGCCCGAGATTGCGGCCAAGTTTGCGCCAGAAACCCTCGCGTACCTTTGTTTCATCTTCTTCCAGGTCACGCTTGCGCCTGGTGCGCTGCTTGAGCCATGCGATCGGTTTCATGCTGCCTTCTCGCCTGATTTTTTCGCCGCCTTGTCCATGAACTTCGCCATCGCGATATCGCGTTGCGAAATGCCGTCGACATCATGGCTGGTGAGCGTGACATCGACCCTGCCATAGACGTTGAACCATTCGGGATGATGGTCGACGACGTCGGCATAGACCGCGACCCGACCCATGAAAGCAAAGGCACTCATGAAATCGTTGAATTGAAACGACTTTGCGATGGCGTCACGGCCATCAACAAGCCCCCATCCCTTCAGTTTTGCCAGCGCCTGTTCACGCTCGGCCCCTTCCAGCTTACCGGTCAAATTAAGCTCCGCAGATGTCATGAGCGTTGGATGTGGCGATCGTTTGTGGCAGCAACAAGGCATGGATGCCCAGCCGTTATGACCCGAACCTTCGATCAGCCCCCCAGCGCGGACGAGATGACTGCGATTGCCGAGGCGGCGCTCGCGTTGATTCCGCCGTCTCTGCTCCGCCATGTTCAGGGCCTTGCCATCCTGGTCGAGGAATTTCCCGAAGCCGAAGTCCTCGAGGAACTCGAGATCGACGACTGGTTCGGTCTGCTCGGCCTCTATCAGGGTGTCGCGCTCGACCAGCGGTCGGTCAGCCACACGCCTGATGATCTCAACCGCATCTATCTCTATCGCCGCCCATTGCTTGATGCCTGGGCCTCAGGCGAGGACAGCCTGGAAGACCTGATCGCCAACACCCTGATCCATGAGATCGGCCACCACTTCGGCCTCTCCGACGACGACATGGACCGGCTTGAATCAGAATGAGGCCGCGTCCAGTGTCTGGGCCGAACTTCAAACGAGCACGGTGGAGACAGGTATGACGTTGCGTGTGGTGGGTGCAGGACTGGGCAGGACAGGGACGGCATCGTTGAAAAAGGCGCTGGAGCATCTGCTGGGCGGTACCTGCCACCACATGTTCGAGGTCGACGAGAAGCAGGTCCCGGTATGGGCCGATGCCGCCGAAGGTCGCATCCCGACTGGTATGATTTCCTGAAGGACTATGTCGCCCTGGTTGACTGGCCCGGCGGATCGTTCTGGCCGGAACTCAGTGCTTCTTATCCCGACGCCCTGGTCCTGCTCTCGGTGCGTGAGGGTGAGAGTTGGTACAACAGCGCGATCGAGACGATCTTCAAGGACGATCCGGAAGAATCCGGCAAATTCGACCGCATGTGGCGGGCCATCGTGCGCAACCGGTTCTGCAACGACTTCGGGAACAAGGACCGTATGATCGCCGCGATGGAAGCCCACAACAATGCCGTGCGTGCCGCCATCCCGTCAGAACGTCTTCTGGAATACCGCGCCGGCGAAGGTTGGAAACCGCTGTGCGCTGCACTCGACCTTCCGATCCCCGAGATCGACTACCCCCACACGAACACCAAGAAAGAATTCCTGGAGCGGCCCGACTGATCGGCGGCCTCAGTCCCCTGGCTGCAACGCGAACCGTTCCAGCTCGCGATAGACCGGTCCTTCGTGGCTGCGAATGCTCTCGTAGAGCCCAAAGCTCTCGACCTGGAACGGTGGTGACATCAGCAGACCGTTGGCCTCCAGAAACCGCCCGACACGGTCTGCCGGTGCGCGACGCAGACGGGCCAGCGTCACATGGGGATGGTATTTGCGCTCCTCGGCTTTCACACCGATGCGCTGAAGCTGAATCTCGATCTTGTCGTGCAGGCGTTTGAGCGGTTCGCGGGGCTGGACACCCGCGAACAGGACATGGGCGCCCTTGCGGCCATCGAAATGGTCGACACCATCAATCGCAAGGTCAAAACCCGTCGCCTCGATCTCGGTAAGGCCGACGCAAACATCATCGGCCAGTGTGCCTTCGAGTTCGCCGAGGTAACGCAGCGTGATGTGCATGTTCTCCCGGGGCACCCACCGGGCGCCGGGCACGCCACCACCGATACCGGCAAGACGTTCGGTCACGGGTTCTGGCAGCGACACGGCAATGAAGAGCGGCGGCGTCATGATCCCTCCCCGGCCCGTTCGATGAGTGCGATCACGTCGGGCAACATGTTTTCGACGATTATTACGACACCCCGGGGGTTGGGGTGGATGCCGTCGCCCTGGTTAAGGGTCGGATCGGCGGCCACCCCTTCCAGGAAAAACGGATAAAGGATCGCATCGTGTTCAGCGGCAAGCTCGGGATACATCGCGTCGAATGCCGCGACATATTCGGGCCCCAGATTGCGCGGTGCGTAAATCCCGGCAAGCAGGGCCGGAATGCCACGCCCGCCCAGAGCCGCCAGAATGCCATCAAGATTGGCGCGGCTGGAGGCCGGGTCGATCCCGCGCAGGGCATCGTTGGCGCCCAGTTCGATGATCGCAACGTCGGCACCACCAGCCAGCGCCCAGTCGAGCCTGGAGAGCCCGCCCGCTGTGGTATCACCCGAAACACCGGCATCGATCATGACGACGTCGTGGCCGGCAGCGGCCAGCGCGTCACCCAGCTGCGCAACAAACCCATCCTGACTG
>Ga0233427_10002140_pt1 | contig 19257 bp, 21 predicted proteins | sample SI_118_April2016_5_FD_179885 | JGI IMG/M metagenome (GOLD analysis project Ga0233427, IMG submission 179885) | Seawater microbial communities from Saanich Inlet, British Columbia, Canada - SI_118_April2016_100_MG | ecosystem: Environmental > Aquatic > Marine > Inlet | place: Canada: British...
TAAAACATTGTTCGAAATTTATAGATTTATATTTAGGAAAAATCACAGTCCCATTCTGGTATAAATATTTTGGTGTTACCATTGGGAAATTATTTCTAATATACATATCAAAACTAAGTCCATTAAAAACTCCAAGAAATCTAAGGACAATGGTGAAATCTTTAAAAATATCTGATGAAAATTTAGATTTAGATTATGAAAAAGATGTACTAATTCAAAAACTTAATAACCTTATTGATCTTGAAGGGGAAATAGATCATCCTATATATGGTAAAATGGAAAGTGAAAAAATTCAATTTCTTATTATTCACCATACTACTCATCATTTTAATCAATTTGATTTGATTAACTAAACCAGTAATTACTTCTATAAAAATGATGTCGATTTAATTTATTAGTTTTGTGGTATGTTAGAAATCCTTTTTAGTACATCATTTTTTCTATTTAGTGGGAATATAATAGATACAAAACTTACTCATCATAAGTATGAAAAAGAGAATTATAAAGAAATCTTTAACTTGAAAAATAAAGAATCTGTTAATACGTACTGTGTTAAACACTCTGAAGTTGAAAATATTAAGAAAGTTAAGTGGAATCGACCTGGTGGTTTACAAGAAACTAACTACAAAGTAACCAAACCAACTGAATAGATATTACTTAAAATACCCCACTACTCTACCGTAACTGATTTGTCGGAGAGGGTAAAATTGGATTTACCAGAACAAATTCTAGTATTCACAATTACAGTTTCATCCAATCAATTGAATCAATATAACTATACTAAACAAAAAAGGGTTTTAACAGAACCGGTGATTAGTTCTATAAAATTAGTAACAATTTAATTTACCTTCTCTTTCTTTTGGTACTTTAAAATAAATCCTCCAACCGTGATTGTGACGATGATTGTTGAAATTAACCAAATATTAAATATCATATTATTGTCTTATTTATTATTTACAAAATTACTAAAAAAAAATTGTAGTGAAAGATATAATGATCAACCTAAAATACCCCACTACTCTACCGTAACCGATTTTACTAAATTTCTTGCTTGATTTACATTAACAGAACCCCATAACCTCATCATAAAAGCGTTCAGGATTATCTGCATGCAACCAATGTCCTGCTCCTTCAATAGTAGCAATACTAAAGTCAGAAAAATGTTTATTTATAATTAATTCATCTTCTGTTGTTATATAATTTGAGTTCCCTCCTCTTATAAAATGAGTTGGAACATCACAAACTCCTTTTATAAAGCCTGCTTCTTGTATGTTACTTACTTTCTCCAAAAGAACTTCAATATTAAAACGCCAAGCAAAGTCCTTGTTTTCCTTTCTATAAAGGTTTTTCAAAAGAAATAAGCGCATTCCTTTATCCTCAAAAGTGGAAGAAAGCACACTGTCAATTTCTTCTCTTTTATCAAAATCATCCAAAGGAAGTTTGTATAAAGTTGCCAAAAGTTTTTTATAAAAATCACTATTATATTCCCTAGGGGATATATCTGCAACTATTAATTTTTCTATTTTTTTAGGATATGTAAAAGCAAATTTCATAGCCACTTTACCACCTAAGGAATGTCCTAATAGTATTGGTTTTTGAATATTACGACCCTCCATATATTCCAAAACATCCTCAGACATTACCTCATAATTAAAATCTTCAGCATGTGGAGATCTACCATGGTTCCTTAAATCTATCAAATGTACTTTGCAATATTTTGAAAATTGTTTTCCAAGGGAATTCCAATTATCACTCATGCCAAACAATCCATGAATTATTATTAAATCCTGTGCTTTATCACCATATATTTTTGAATAAAGTTTCATCTACAGAAGTCGTTTATACATTTGTATACTGTTTTCTAATCCTAAATAAAGTGCATCACTTATAAGTGCATGTCCAATAGAAACTTCCTCTAAATTTGGAATTTCTTTAGCAAAAAATTCTAAATTTTGTAAACTTAAATCATGTCCGGCATTTATCCCAAGTCCTAATTCAGTTGCCTTTTTTGCAGCTTCTAAATATGGTGCAATTGCCTTTTCTTTATTTGACTCGCAATTTATAGCATAATCTTCCGTATAAAGTTCTATCCTATCTGTTCCACAGTTTTTTGCTCCTTCAATCATCTCAATATTAGGATCTACAAAAATGGAAGTTCTGATTCCTTTTTCCTTAAAGATAGATATTATTTCTTTCAGAAAATCTTGAAATTTTATAGTATCCCAACCAGCACAAGAAGTAATTACACTAGGTCCGTCTGGCACCAAAGTAACTTGCTCAGGATTTATTTCCAACACCATATTAATAAAATCTTCAGATGGGTAACCCTCTATATTAAACTCCGTACTTATGATTGGTTTGATATCGTAAACATCCTTTCTTGTAATATGCCTTTCATCTGGTCTTGGATGAATAGTAACTCCATCAGCTCCAAACTTTTGGCAATTAATAGCCGCTTCCACCACATTTGGAGAGAATCCTCCTCTAGCATTTCTGATAGTAGCTATCTTATTTATATTTACACTTAGTTTTGTCATATTTCAGGATGTAAAGATAATTTTTCTTTCAAAAAATCCTCATTTTATATTCACATTTTATTTTTATATGGTCTATTGTCTAATATCTAATATCTTATCTTTATGTTTGCCTTATGCAAGCTTACAAACTTATTTCTTCTTCTATCGAAAGTATTCTTCCTTCAGAGGATGGAAACAGAGCACTTCAGATGATGGATCAGTACAGAATAAATCATTTGGCAGTGGTGAAAAACGATTTCTATTTAGGGGCTATTTCCGATAAAGAAATCATGAATTGGAACTCTACAGAAGAATATATTGAAGAACATTTACCCAATTTAGCTTCTCCACATGTATTACACAACCAACATTTGTTCGATATTATTGAAGTATTGGAACAAAACAATTTGTCAGTTATTCCTGTTTTGGATGAGGATAATCAGTATAAAGGAGTTATTACAAACCGGAAACTTTTATATACAATTGCTAAATCAGCTACCATACAATCAGTAGGCGGGGTTATTGTTTTACAAATGAATAACAACGACTATTCACTAACAGAAATTGCAAGTATTGTAGAAAGTAATGACACAAAAATTCTGAGCTCCTATGTAATTTCAAGAAAGGATTCTACACAAATGGAACTTACCATAAAATTAAACAAAACAGATATTACTGACATAATTAAAGATTTCGAAAGACATGAATATGTGGTAAGTGCCTCCTACAAAGAGCAAGATTCCGACACAGATTTCCTAGAAAGATACGAATCCTTAATGAAATTTTTGAATCCTTAATATGAGAAATATAATTCTTTTTATATTTCTTCTTTTTTCCTCAACTTTATTTTCTCAGCAAACTGAAATTATGGTTTCCGATATAAATATTCAGGGGAATAAAATAACAAAATCAAGAGTTATTCTGCAAGAACTCGCTTTAAAAAAGGGAAATCTAATCAATAAATCTGAAATTGAAAATTCTATAAAGGAAAGTGAGGAGAATTTGAAAAATTTAAACCTCTTTAATTTTTCGGAAATAACTTATAGAATTGAAGAAAATAAGCTCTTTTTAATAGTTAAACTACAAGAGCGCTGGTACATTTGGCCGTATCCAATTTTCGAAATATCCGAACGAAATTTTAATGTGTGGTGGACTGACTTTAAGGAAAGTAATTATTCTGATTTCAGAAAACTAAATTATGGAGTATTTTTTAATTGGGAAAATTTTAGAGGTAAAAATGAACTTCTTGTGGTAAAATTCAGAAGAGGATACAAGGAACATTATCAATTAAATTATGACATTCCTTACCTCAATAAAAGTAAAACTTTAGGGATAAATACCGACTTAAATTATTTCAGAAGAAAAGAAACTTTTTATAATACTTCCAATAATCATCTTCAGTATTTTATTGATGATAAAAAATACAGCAGCAAAGAAATTATCGCCTTTTCGGAACTAATTTATAGACAAGATAGCAGAAAAAAACACAAAGTAAAATTAGGATATCATTCCTCCGAAATTACTGATAGCTTATCAAAATTAAATCCAAATTATTTAAATAATAATTCCACTTTTGGTGATTATTTTTTGATTTCCTACGAAATGGAAAACGAACAAAGAGACGATATTGATTATCCATTAAATGGACATTATTTTAATTTCATTCTATCAAAACACATCAAAAACAAAGCAAATGTAAATCATTGGGGAGTAATGGGAAAAGCAGAAAAACACATACAACTTTCTGATAGAATTTATTTAGGATCTAGTTTTTTGGCAAAAATAACATCCGATAGCTATCATCCTTATTTTATGCAGCAAGCTTTAGGGTTCGAAAATTATGTTCGTTCCTACGAATACTATGTTATTGACGGACAGCAATTTTGGATTTCCAAAACATCACTTAAATATAAACTAGTAGATAAAACAGATTTTGATATTTCCTACTTCAAAATGGATCAATTTAAAAAATCTCATTATTCACTTTATTTTAGTATTTTTTCAGATATGGGATATGTAAAAGATAATCAGAACTCTGCAATAAATCCTCTAGCAAATCAGTTATTATGGGGAAAAGGAATCAGCATTGATTATGTTACTTATTACGATAAATTATTAAGAATTGAGTATTCAGTAAACAGATTAGGAGAAAAAGGCATATTTTTACACTTTTCTAATCCATTTTAAAAAAAGATTATGAGAATAGCATTATTCGGAACCCCATTTCCCACACAATACAATAAATACATACAGCATTTGATATGTAAACTTGAACTGGAAAATGTAGAAATTTTAATCCACCAAGAATTTTACACATTTCTAGAAGAGGAGATTGAATTTAAAAACGAAATTGAAACTTATGAAAGGATAACCGCATCTGACAATATCGACTATTTATTTAGTATTGGTGGAGACGGAACTTTACTAAGAGCAGTGACTTATGTCCGCGATAGTGAAATTCCAATTATGGGAATAAATACCGGAAGATTAGGATTTATTTCAAGTATTTCTACCGATCAAATTGAAGTTGCAGTAAATAATGTATTGAGCGGAAATTATAAATTAAGAAGCCGAACAATGCTTAGTTTGGATACTGAAAACAACTTATTTGGTACAACAAACTTTGCATTAAATGAAGTAGCAATTGTAAAAAAAGATACTTCCTCCATGATAAGAATTGACGCTTATGTAGATGATGAATTCTTAAATTCCTATTGGGCAGATGGACTTTTAATTTCTACGCCAACAGGTTCTACAGGATATTCTTTAAGTTGTGGAGGTCCTATTATTATGCCAGGAACTGAAAACATTATTATTACTCCAATTGCCCCTCATAATTTGAATGTTCGTCCGATAATTGTAAACGAAAAAAGTGTTATTAAATTGAAGGTTGAAGATAGAGATCAGTTAGCATTGGTATCTCTGGATTCTCGTTCGAGAGCTTTTGACTCCTCTTTAGAACTAATAATTCGGAAAACAAAATTTAAAATAAATCTGATAGAACCAAAAGATCATTCATTTGTAGCTACCATTCGGAACAAACTAATGTGGGGTTCTGATAAAAGAAACTAATCGAATACTCTACAAAAGTTGATAATTAGTATATTTGCAAAATATTATAAAAATATGAAGAACTTAAACATAAAAAAATCTGGTACTAGAATGTCAATTTCTATTTTAGTTATATTCTTTACATTTATTTCAATTCACGAAAGTAAAGCTCAGTTTAAACCAACACAAGAAATTGGAATTATAGGAGGAACTTCCTACTATATTGGAGATTTAAACTCTACTCATTTTAACAATATTCAAATGGGTGGTGGATTAACTTTCCGTAAAAATTTTGACAGAAGATTTACATTTAAATCATCTGCTATATTCTCTAGTATTAAAGGAGATGACAGAAATAGTTCAGACCAAACAAAAGTAAACAGAAATCTTCACTTTAAAAGTGATATCATGGAACTTTCCGGACAAGTAGAATTTAACTTTTTACCATACGAAACCGGAAATCCTTTATACAGTTGGACTCCCTTTGTTTTTGCGGGTGTTTCATTATTTCATTATAACCCAAAAGCAGAAGCTTCTGATGGACAGTGGTACGAATTACAAGAATTAGGTACTGAAGGACAGGGGACAACTTTACCAGGAAAGTCTCATCTAAAGAAATATTCTCTCACACAATTATCTATTCCTTTTGGTGGAGGAATTAAAGTTGCTGTTAACCCAAATTTCAACATTATTTTCGAATACGGATTAAGAAAAGTATTTACCGATTATTTGGATGATGTAAGTACAACTTATGCAGGGTTGCCAACCGAGTTTGACCCAATAACTATTGAACTTGCCGACAGAAGTTTGGACGGACCAAAATTAGAAGGAGAGGAAAGAGGGATTTCTACAAATAATGATTGGTATTCCTTTAGTGGAATTACACTTTCTTTTACATTACAGAACAACACAAAAGGTTGCGATTACTAACAAAATGTCTGTAATAAAGAAAATTGATAAAGAAAATTTACCATTGCATATCGCTATTACCATGGATGGAAATGGCAGATGGGCAAAAGAAAAAGGTAAATTCAGGATTTTCGGACATCAAAGCGGTGTAAAGGCAGTAAAAGATACTGTTGAAGGAGCCGCTGAAGTCGGCATAAAATTTCTTACACTTTATGCTTTTTCTACTGAGAATTGGAACCGACCAGAAAAAGAAGTGAACGCACTTATGAGTTTACTCGTTTCAACAATAAATAAAGAAACCAAAACACTGATGGATAATGACATTAAACTTCAATCCATTGGAAATATAGAAAAACTTCCTTCAAAATGCCGAGAGGAACTTGAACAGGCAATTGAAGAAACAAAAAATAACAGCAGAATGACATTGATTCTGGCTCTGAGTTATAGTAGCAGATGGGAAATAATGAATGCAATTAAACAAATTGTAAAAAATGAAATCTCAGAAAACGAAATAACTGAAGAGTTATTTTCACAATATTTAACAACAAAAGGCGTTCCTAATCCTGAATTATTAATAAGAACAAGCGGGGAACTCAGAATTAGTAACTTCTTGCTTTGGCAAATTGCATATTCCGAATTGTATTTTACCGATAAACATTGGCCAGAATTCAGAAGAGAAGATTTGTTTGAATCTATTTTAGATTATCAGAAAAGAGAAAGAAGATTTGGAAAAACAACAGAACAGATAAAACAATAAAATTGAAGAAAAAACTATTATTTTTTAGCATATTACTCCTTTTTGTAGGAGGAATTTCAGCACAAGAAATTGATTATTCTCAAACAAAAGAATATACAATTGCAGACATTACAATAAAAGGAACAAAATTCCTTGACAATACAACTCTTATTAGCATTTCAGCTTTGGAGAAAGGAGATAAGATTGAAATTCCTGGGGAGAGAATTTCAAATGCAATAAAACAACTTTGGGAACAAGGATTGTTTTCTGACATCTCTATTGATATTGACAAGGTTGAAGATGAAAATGTTTATCTAATTATTAATTTGGTAGAACATGCAAGGCTTTCAAAATTTAAATTTATAGGGGATCTGAAGAAACACGATATCACAAGTTTGAAGGAGCAACTAAAATTAATGAGGGGAAAAGTACTTACCGACAACCTAATTAACAATAATTTACACAAAATAAAATTGTATTTTGTGGATAAAGGATTTCATAATATTATCGTAAACTATAGTATTGAACAGGACCCGCTAAGTTTAAATTCTTCATCACTTACTTTTAATATTGATAGGGGTGAAAAAGTAAAAATAAAGGAAATTATTATTCATGGTCGTGAGCTCCGAAAAAATGACAACAAAAATTTCTTTAACAAAGTCGACATGACTTACGCCATTTCTGACTATACTTTTAGAAAGAAATTGAAGGAAACAAAAGAGAAAAAGTGGTGGCGAATTTTTAAAGTTTCAAAATTTATAGAAACAAATTTGGAGATAGATTTGGAAAGTATTATTGCAAAATATAACGAAAAAGGGTTCAGAGATGCAAGAATAATAAAAGATACAACTTACTTAAATGAAGACAATACTCTTACTTTAGAGATTTTTGTACATGAAGGAAATCCCTATACTTTTCGTGATATTACATTTGTAGGAAACACAAAGTATAATAATGAAGAATTAAGCAATATCTTATCTATCGAAAAAGGGGATATTTACGACAAATCAGTGTTAAATAGTAGACTTCTTGGAAGTCAGGATGGAAGTGATATCAGCTCTTTATATTTGGATGATGGGTATTTGTTTTTCAATGCAAATCCAATTGAAACCGCAACAGGAGATAATCAAATTGATTTAGAAATCCGAATGTATGAAGGGCAACAAGCAAGGATTAATAAAGTTACTTTAAATGGAAATGTTAAAACGAACGACCATGTAATAATGCGTGAAATACGTACAAGACCTGGAGACTTGTTTAAGCGATCAGATATTATAAGAACTCAAAGAGAATTATCAATGATGGATTATTTTAATCCTGAAACACTTCAAAATATTGATATTCAGCCAGACCCTGTTAGAAATACCGTTGATATTACTTATAATGTAGAAGAAAAATCATCTGACAGAATTAACTTATCAGGAGGATGGGGAGCAGGAAGAATGATTGGAACATTGAGTTTAGAATTCAAAAATTTCTCTTTCAGAGATATCCTTAAGCCATCTAAATGGGTACGACTTCCTTCAGGAGATGGGCAAAAACTTTCTCTTTCCTTACAATCTAACGGAATATATTACCAATCTTATCGTCTTTCATTTCTTGAACCTTGGCTTGGAGGTAAAAAACCAACTTCTTTCAGTGTTTCTTTATCCAGAAATGTTTTTTCCAACGGACAGGAGGGAGATGACAGAGAGTCGACACAAATTACAGGAGTTACAATTGGTTTAGGAAAACGATTAAAAGTGCCGGATGATTTCTTTATCCTGCAAAATTCATTAAATTTTGAGCAATACAAGCTTACAAATTCACAATCATTCTTTAGTTTCAAAAACGGAATATCAAATAATATTAATTTTAGCTCCATCCTAAAAAGAAGTTCTATCGATCAGCCTACTTACCCAAGAAGAGGGTCGGAATTTTCTTTGTCATTAAGAGTTACTCCACCTTATTCTATGTTTGACGGAATTGATGATTATTCTGAAAAAACTGATCAGGAAAAATACCGATTTATGGAGTTCTATAAATGGAATTTCAAATCCAAATTGTACACATCATTTACCGAAAAACTAGTACTTGCAACAAGATTAGAAATGGGATTATTGGGAGCTTATAATAACAATTTAGGAGTAGCTCCGTTTGAAAGATTTTATTTAGGAGGAAGTGGACTTTCTGGGATGGGATATCAATTTGATGGAAGAGAATTAATTGCATTAAGAGGTTATGCTGACAATTCTGTTTCTCCTCAAACTGGTGGAACAATTTACAATAAGTACACCTCCGAATTAAGATATGCAATCAGTTTAAGTCCTATGTCCACAGTATATGTTCTTGGATTTTTAGAAGCCGGAAACGCTTGGGACAATTTTGATAACTTTAATCCCTTTACTTTAAAAAGATCGGGAGGATTAGGAGTAAGGATTACAATCCCTGGAATGGGACTAATGGGATTAGATTATGGATGGGGGTTTGATGAAATTCCTGGAAATCCAAATGCAAACATAGGACAGTTCCACTTTTCTATTAATCAAGATTTTTAATTATATTTGAACATTAAAACCAACTATTATGAAGAAGAAAATATTAGTATTAACAGTAATTATAATTACAGCATTTAGCGGTAGTGCTCAAAAGTTTGCTTATGTAGATACCGACTATATTTTAACTAAAGTTCCTGAATTTGTTCAGGCAGAAGAAAAAATAAATGATTTTTCTACACAATGGCAACAAGAAATTGAAACCGTTTATGCTGAAGTTGAACAAATGTACAGAGATTATCAATCGGAACAAATTTTACTTACAGCTGAGATGAAAACAAAAAGAGAAGAGGCGATTATCAATAAAGAAAAATCGGTAAAAAGCTTACAACAAAAATATTTTGGTCCTGAAGGAGAATTGTATAAAAAAAGACAAGAGTTAATTCAGCCAATACAAGATAGAATTTTTGATGCAGTTCAACAATTAGCGGCCAATAACAAATATTCCGTTATTTTTGACAGCTCAAGTGAACTTATAATGCTTTACTCAAATCCAAATTTGGATAAAAGTGATAAAGTATTAGAACTAATGGGATATTAATAAAAACAAAAAAAAATACAAAAATGAAAAAATTAGCAATATTAGCATTATTCGGACTATTAACATTTAACACTTTTGCACAAAAACTAGGTCATCTTGATGCTCAAGAAATTCTGGCATTAATGCCCGAAAGAGAAAAAGCAACAGAAGATTACCAAGAATATGCAAAAGGATTAGAATCTCAATTGATGTCTATGCAATCAGAGTATCAATCAGAAATACAAGATTATCAGGACAATGAGGCTACTTACTCTGACTTAGTAAAACAAGATAAAATTGCTGAAATTCAAGGTTTAGAACAAAGAATTGGTACATTCCAACAATCTGCACAGGAGTCTTTACAAAGAAAAGAAGTTGAATTACTTTCTCCTATTTTGGAAAAACTTCAAAACGCAATTAATGAAGTTGCAGAAGATGGTGATTACACCTATATTTTTGACAATAACACAGGAGGAATGTTACTTTATTCCAAAGAAAGTGAAAACATATCTTCTCTAGTAAAAAAGAAATTAGGATTATAATCCTAAATAAAATAAATTAGAAAAAGCAGCTTACAAGCTGCTTTTTTTATACCTTTAAATCATGCAAAATAATGCAATTGGCATATTCGATTCTGGAATTGGCGGACTTACCGTTGCGCATGCTTTAAAAGAAAAATTACCTAAGGAATCAATCCTCTATTTTGGAGACACGAAACACCTTCCTTATGGAGAAAAATCGGATGACGCAATACAAAATTTCAGTTTAAACATTAGTAAATTTCTGTTAGAGAAAAAATGCAAAGCAATTGTAATTGCATGTAATTCGGCTTCTTCAGTTGCCTTTCAAAAAGTAAAAGAATTATCGGGGAATATTCCTGTTTTTAATGTAATTGATCCTGTAATTAATAAAATTTCTGAAAATAATAAAAAGTGTAAAATTGGAGTTATTGGAACAAAAGCTACCATCCAATCTGGGATTTATAAAAGAAAAATATTAGAGAAATCTCCAAGATATTCAGTCACTTCCTTGGCCACTCCATTACTTGCTCCTATGATTGAAGAAGGTTTTATCAATGAAGAAATTAGTAAAACAATAATTCACAATTACCTTTCATCTTCAAAGTTAAAAGGAATTGAAAAACTAATATTGGCTTGTACTCACTATCCATTAATCCAAAACGAAATAAAATTTTTTTACAATAATAATATTGATGTTATCGATTCTGTAAATATTGTTTCTCAGTCAATTTATGATGAATTAAAAAATTCAAAATTGTTAAATAATATTTCAAATCCAAAATACCGATTTTATGTATCTAACTTTACAAAATCATTTGAAAATTCTGCTCGTTTCTTTTTTCAGGAAAATTTAAAATTAGAGGAAGTAAATATTTAATTATCTTCAGAAAACCAAGAAGAATACATCACATAATTATTCGCAATTCCTTCAATCAATCTGTTGGTTTGTTCTTCATTTAGCTGTTTTACTTTTTTTGCAGGGATGCCGGCATAAATACTTCCTGATTCTACATGAGCGCCCTCCAAAACTACTGCGCCTGCAGCTATTATTGAATTACTTTCAACAACTGCTCCATCCATTACTATAGATCCCATTCCAATTAAAACATTGTCTTTTATTTTACATCCATGAACCAACGCATTATGGCCTACAGAAACATTATTTCCTATAAAAGTTGCAGCAGTTTTATAAGTACAGTGGATTACCGCTCCATCCTGAATATTTACTTTATTCCCAATTCGTATTGAATTTACATCCCCACGAATTACAGAATTAAACCAAATACTACAATTATTTCCTATTACCACATCTCCTATAACTGTAGAGTTTTCTGCCAGATAGATTCCCTTCCCAAATTGAGGAGTTATTCCTTTTATCTTTTTTATTAATGCCATGTTATTTTATGTTAGTATTTTTGTCAAAAATACAAATTATGAATTATAGTCTTTATGCTGAAAGTACTCCGAATCCGGAAGTTATGAAATTTGTTTCTAACAGAATGATTGCTGATAAAAATGTTGAGTTATTATCAGCTGAAAGCGCTAAAAATATTACTATTGCCAGGGAATTATTTAATTTTCCATTTGTAAAAAGTGTTTTTCTAAGTAGTAATTTTATTTCTATTACAAAAACTGAAAATATTAAATGGGAGAATATTGCCATGCAATTAAGAATCTTTATTCTGGATTTTTTAAATAAATCCAAAACAGTAATAAACTACACAGAAAATATTGATGAAACAACAACTTCTACTTCTTCAAATAATAAATCAGTATTAAAAAAAGAATTTGAAGGTGATGCAAAAGAAATTGAACAAATACTTGAAGAATATATAAAACCCGCTGTTGAATCAGATGGAGGATCAATCACTCTTGATTCTTTTGAAAATGGAATTGTAACTGTAAATTTAAGTGGGGCTTGTAGCGGATGTCCTTCTTCTACTATTACTTTAAAACAAGGAATTGAAAGCTTGTTAAAACAAAAACTAGGAGATAAAGTTCAGGAAGTAATTGCGAATGACGCTTAATAACAAGATTTAATTATGCATCCAATCTTTTTTCTTTAAAAGAGATTCTTCTGATTCTACATTGTCTTCATCAGGTACGCAACAATCTACCGGACAAACTGCAGCACACTGAGGTTCTTCATGAAAACCTATACATTCAGTACATTTATCAGTAGCAATATAAAAGAATTCATCCGAAACCATATCATTATCTTTATCTGCATCTGCAGATTTTCCATTAGGTAATTTAATGTTTCCACTTAAATTTGTGCCATCAGAATATTTCCATGCCTCATCTGGAGAGTAAATTGCATTATTTGGGCATTCCGGCTCACAAGCTTCACAGTTAATACAATCATCTGTAATTTTAATCGCCATAATTTTTAATTTTTAATACTACAAAAATATAGCTTTTTTCAAACGAAATTACATAACATCATAATTTATTCTCAATCTAAATCAGAAATAAAAAAATGATAAAATCTAACATAGTTCTATCTAAGCTTTGTATTTTTGTGGAGCTTAATTTCACTAAAACTAATAATGGAGAAAACTACTAAAGTTGTTGATTTAGAAAAAGTTGTAATAAAATTTGCTGGTGATTCTGGAGATGGGATGCAACTTACAGGAACTCAGTTTACCGATACATCTGCGCTTTTAGGAAATGATTTGGCCACTTTCCCAGATTACCCTGCCGAAATTAGAGCTCCACAAGGTACTGTTGCTGGAGTGTCCGGTTTTCAAATTCATATTGGTAGAATTGACATTAATACCCCAGGAGATATTGCAGATGTATTGGTTGCTATGAACCCTGCCGCGCTAAAAGCTAATAAAAATTGGATAAAAAAAGGAGGCACAATCATTGTAAATATTGATACATTTACAAAACGGGATTTAGAAAAAGCAGGCTATGAAAACTCTCCTTTGGAAGACAATAGTTTTGAAGGGTATAATATTATTGAGGCTCCAATTACCAAGCTTACTAGAGAATCATTAAAGAACTCTGGATTGGATGGGAAAAGCATAGGACGATCAAAAAACATGTTTGCTTTAGGGATTGTCTATTGGATGTTTAACAGACCAATGGAACAAACAGAAAAATTTCTGAAAAAGAAATTTGCTAAAAAACCTGAGGTTGTCGCAGCTAACATCAAAGTAATGCATGATGGTTATAATTTTGCAAATACTATTGAAGCTCTACCCTCTTCCTACACAGTGCTTTCTGCTAATTTGAAAGATGGGACTTACCGAAATGTAATGGGAAATCAAGCATTAGCATGGGGGCTATTAGCCGCTGCAGAAAGAGCGAATAAAGAATTATTTTTAGGTTCTTATCCTATTACTCCAGCATCTGATATTTTACACGAATTAGCAAAACACAAGAATTTAGGAGTAAAAACATTTCAGGCAGAAGATGAAATTGCAGGGATTTGCTCTGCAATTGGAGCTAGTTTTGCAGGAAGCTTATCAATTACAACTACCTCTGGCCCTGGGTTATCACTGAAAGGAGAAGGTTTGGGATTGGCTATAATGGCCGAACTACCATTAGTTTTGGTAAATGTACAAAGAGGAGGACCTTCAACAGGACTTCCTACAAAAACTGAACAATCAGATTTAATGCAAGCACTTTATGGTAGAAATGGAGAAAGTCCTGCAGTAGTCCTTGCTAGTTCCACTCCCGCCAATTGTTTCGATTGGGCCTATATGGCAGCCAAAATAACATTAGAACATAATACTCCTGTTGTGCTTTTATCTGATGGGCATCTTGGAAATGGAGCAGAACCTTGGAAAATTAAATCAACTATGGACATGCCGGAAATCAATCCGAATGTTGATACCGAAAAGGGAGAATACCAACCTTATTTGAGAGATGAAAAAACACTTGCCAGAAAATTAGCACTACCAGGAACAAAGGGAAAAGAACACAGATTAGGTGGTTTGGAAAAAGAAGATGTGACTGGAAATGTATCTTACGAACCAGAAAATCATGAGATAATGTGCGAAATTAGAGCAGAGAAAATACAAAGGATTTCTGATCTTATCCCTCATCAAGAAATAAAAGGAGAAAAAGAAGGGGATTTATTAGTAATTGGTTGGGGAGGGACTTATGGTCCATTGTACTCAACAGTTGAAAATTTATTAAAAGAAGATTTTATGGTTGGACTTTGTCAGTTTAACTATATAAATCCTTTACCAAAAAACACTGCTGATATTTTGAAAAACTATAAGAAAATTGTTGTTTGCGAATTAAACTCAGGTCAGTTTGCAAATTATTTAAGAATGAATTTTCAAGGAACTATTTTCAGTCAATATAACAAACTACAAGGATTTCCATTCACAACTTCAGAATTAGAAGATCATTTTAAAACCTTATTATCAAAATAATATGGAACATTTAACAAATAAAGATTTCACAAGCGACCAAGAGGTAAGGTGGTGTCCTGGCTGTGGAGATTATACTATATTAAGAGCCATGCAAAAAGCACTTCCAATGCTAGAGAAGAAAAAAGAAGACTTTGTTTTTATCTCTGGAATTGGCTGTTCTTCTCGTTTTCCATATTACATGAATACTTATGGTTTTCATACCATACATGGTAGAGCTCCCGCTTTTGCAACTGGAGTAAAATTGGCAAATCCTAAACTTAGTGTTTGGCAAATTACTGGAGATGGTGATGCTCTTGCAATTGGAGGAAATCATTTTATACACGCACTCAGGAGAAATATCAATATCAATATTTTACTCTTTAATAATGAAATTTACGGATTAACGAAAGGGCAATTTTCTCCTACTTCAAAAAAAGGAATTAAAACAAAATCAAATCCTCATGGTACAACTGACGAACCTTTTTCTATTAGCGATTTGGCAATTGGATCTCAAGGATCATTTTTTGCAAGAGTTGTGGATACCAATCCGAAATTGATGCAAAAAATATTTGTAGAAGCAGAAGAACATGAAGGCACATCCCTAATTGAAATTTTACAAAACTGTGTAATTTTTAATGACAAGACTTTTACAGATATTACAAATAAAGATGTAAAGTTAGACGCTCAACTCTTTTTGGAAGATGGTAAAGCTATGATTTTTGGAGCAGAAAAAAATAAGGGAATTATCCTAAACGGATTTAAATTAGAGGTAGTAACAGTTGGTGAAAATGGAATAACAGAAGAAGATATTTTGGTTCATGACGCAAAAGAAAAGGACCCAACTCTACAGGCTATGCTTGCCAGAATGAGGCCCCCAGAATTTCCTGCAGCATTAGGAATTATTCGTGCAGTAGAAAGACCTACTTTTGATGAAGGATTACTAAGTCAATTGGAATATGAAAAGGAAAACGCTAAGTTTAAAACTGTAGATGAACTCCTAAACTCAGGAGATACTTGGACAATAGAAGGATAAAAATATTAATTGCTGTACTACAGGATTTAAACTAAAAATTGTTCCGCTTTTTGCACCGCTAATCAATCTACTATTACAAATTTACCCACATAACAGTAATGAAAGAAGTGTCCGAATTATAACCATCAATATCTGTTATGACAACCCAATAGTCTCCATTAACTTTTGGTGTTATTTGATTAGTTGATTCACCTGTGCTCCACAGATAAATATATGGAGTAACCCCTCCTACGGTATTCGCTAAAATATCATTTCCTTCCTGTGATATAAGACATAGCGGTCCTAATTCATTTTGAGGATGATGTTCATGATGATCAGTAAAATATCCATTAAGTTGATAAACTAATAAAAATATACCCGCTACAACTAATATACCATTTGATATTTTATCAAAGTAATTCCCTCTAAGTAATGAGAACATTGGAAAAAGAATTATCAATACCGCTATTTGTCCAAATTCTACCCCTACATTAAAACATAATATTTGAGATAAGGACAAATCAATAGATGTAGCAACTGCTACTTCTTGTAGTTTTGTAGACAGGCCAAATCCATGTATCAATCCAAAGAGAAAAACCATTATAACTAAATTGGGAGCATTAACAGAAAACCACTTTTTGAATCCGTCCAGATTTTCAAATCCTTTATAGATAACACTAAATGCAATTACGGCATCAATTAAATATGCATTTGCTGTAATGCCATAGAAAGTGGCAAAAATAAGAGTGATACAATGCGCAATAGTAAAGGAGGTAATGAATTTAAAAATATCAGAATAGTTGTTAAGAAAAAATACCACTCCAATTAAGAATAAAATATGGTCGTATCCTGTAACCATATGTTCTGCACCAAATCTACACCAACGAAATAATGACGCATCAGCCATATCAATAATTGTTGATTCTGGAACACCATGAGAACTTCCAATTAAAGGAAGAAAAAGTAATAGGAGGAGTGTTATTTTTTTCATACTACAATAATACAGAAAATTTATGGGAATTTTAAAGAGAAAAAAGTCGGGGGAGCAGGATTACAACCTTTTAGTTTTATTCAATCTATTACCCTACATTTGCAAAAAATAATTCCACAAAAGGAATACTATATGATATTTGAAGATTTAAAACTATCCCACGCTTTATTAAAAGCCGTTAAGGACCAAAAATACACAACCCCTACCTCAATTCAAGAAAAAGCTATTCCATTAATTCTGCAAGGAAATGATGTACTCGGTACTGCACAAACAGGAACAGGAAAAACAGCTGCTTTTGCCTTACCTATCTTGCATCACCTTGAAAAAGAGAAAAGTAATAATAATGGTAAAACAAAAATTAGAGCTTTAGTGGTTACTCCAACTAGAGAACTCGCTATACAGATTGCTGAGAATTTTACGGATTATGCAAAATACAATAACATAAAAAATACTGTAATTTTTGGCGGAGTGAAACAGATGAAACAAGTTAAAAGATTACAAGCTGGAGTGGATGTATTAGTAGCGACTCCTGGTAGATTGTTAGACCTTATTGGACAAGGATATATCTCATTAAAAGATGTTGGTTATTTTGTATTGGATGAGGCCGACAGAATGTTAGATATGGGCTTTATCCATGATATTAAAAAGCTATTGGAAAAATTACCAAAAGAGAGACAATCTCTTTTCTTTTCGGCAACTATGCCTAATAGTATTCTGAATCTATCTAATACTATTTTGCGTAACCCTAAAAAAGTAGCGGTACACCAAGTTTCTACTACTGCCGAAACCATTCAGCAGTGTATTTACTACACAAATAAAAGTGATAAAAAAGACTTGTTATTTCATATTTTGAAAGATAAAAACATCACACAAATTTTGGTATTTTCCAGAACAAAACATGGTGCAGATAGAATCGTTCGTAATTTAAAAAAGAAGAATATTGAGTCAGCTGCAATCCATGGGGATAAATCCCAACCCCAAAGACAAAAGGCCTTACAATCGTTTAAGAATTCTGAGGTTAGAGTATTAGTCGCTACCGACATTGCTGCTAGAGGAATTGATATTGATAAACTAAGTTATGTGTTGAATTACGATATTCCTAATGAGCCAGAAACTTATGTACACCGAATTGGTAGATGTGGTAGAGCCGGTGAGGAGGGGATTTCTATTTCCATTTGTGAACCAGAAGAAAATGTATATGCTAAGGATATTGAGAAACTAATAAAGCAAAAAATTACAGAAGTTAAAGGTCATCCTTTCCCACAAACAGAAAAACCTATGAATGCTAAGGAAAAAAAGGCCTCTGAAAAGGAAAAAAATAGAAAGAAACAAGAGTTTTTTGCCAATAGAAAGAAAAAGAAAAACTCCAATAATAGAAGGTGGTAATTTATTATGAGCGATAAAAAGAATAGTGATAATTCTCAAGTAAATAATCCTTTACATGGTATACGATTAGTAGATATGCTTGAGTTTTTGGTGGAAGAATATGGATGGGAAGATTTGGGATATGAAATAAAAATCAATTGTTTCAATAGTAATCCATCTATAAAATCGAGCCTTAAATTTTTAAGAAAAACCCAGTGGGCTAGAGATAAAGTAGAACAACTTTATTTAAGAACTATTAGGGAGTAGTTTAAGAGACCAATTTCTTAATAAGAAAAATCAACCCTAACAAGATTAATAATGCTATTGAAATTAAGTATCCTATATATCCTATTAGAAATGTTGGTAAGGAAATTAATATTAACAAAGGTAATAGTTTCCTTGCCCACCATTTTCTTTTTTGCCATGCTCTCCACCATGCTCTAAACAAAAAGTATGCAGCAAATCCTAATATTGAAACCACTAAAACTCCCATAAGAATAGCTTCAAGAAGCGAAGGTCCATCATCTTCATCATCTTCAGATTCTATAGCTAGTATTTTAGCATTACTTTCTACAACAGGAAAGGAAGCATAACTAACATTTGCAATTGTTATTAAAGTAATGAAAATAAAAAGTAGATTTTTCATAAAGCAAAGTTACGGAAATTTATGAGCAGGATTCGAACCTTTTATTCAATATTTATAAAAAAATCAGGAAATTGGTGTCGTAAAGT
>Ga0233427_10002143_pt1 | contig 19250 bp, 16 predicted proteins | sample SI_118_April2016_5_FD_179885 | JGI IMG/M metagenome (GOLD analysis project Ga0233427, IMG submission 179885) | Seawater microbial communities from Saanich Inlet, British Columbia, Canada - SI_118_April2016_100_MG | ecosystem: Environmental > Aquatic > Marine > Inlet | place: Canada: British...
GGCTCTCGACCATGAGCGATTCGCCATTCGAGGCGCCCAACCGGGTCGATTTCCACTTCGACGTCATCTGTCCGTGGGCGTACCAGACCTCCCTCTGGATGCGCGAGGTAGCCGAGAGACGTGGCCTGGAGGTGGACTGGCGGTTCTTCAGTCTCGAGGAGGTCAACCGGGTCGAGGGCAAGAAGCATCCGTGGGAGAGGGAGTGGTCCTACGGCTGGTCCATGATGCGCATCGGTGCTCTCCTGAAGCGCCATGATCCGGCCCTGAACGACGCCTGGTACCTGCGGTCGGGCACGGCACTCCACGTGGAGGGTCGCCAGCCGCACCGCGCCGGGGTGGCCCGCGACCTCCTCTCTGATATGGGCCTGGATCCCGGGCTGGTGGACGAGGCCCTGGCTGACCCGACCACCCACGACGATGTCCGCGCCGATCACGAAAGGGTCATCTCGATGGGTGGATGGGGAGTTCCGACACTCGTATTCCCCGGTGCCGACGAGGACGTCTCGCGCAAGATCTTCGGCCCGGTCCTGATCCACCCGCCGACCGGCGACGCCGCCGACCGGCTCTGGGACCTGGTCGTTGGCTGGCTGGAGTTCCCGCACCTCTACGAGTTGCAACGACCCAAGACCACAGACGACCTGGCCGAGATCGGCGAGGTGTTCCGACCGTACATAGAGGCCCGTGAGTGGAACACGGTGGTCAATCCCACCCCCTGACCCGTCAATCGAGGAGATGAGACACGTGGAGATCGAACTTGACCGGGGAAGGATCCTCGGCGGGCTGGAGCAGATCTGGGCCGAGTGGGCCGAGTGGGCCGAGGGACTTTCGGCCGAGCAGTGGGCGACGCCCAGCCGTTGTCCGGGCTGGACCGTGCAGGACAACCTGGCCCACATCGTGGGCACCGAACGCATGCTCCAGGGCCAGGGTGCACCCGAGGTGGAGGCCTCCGGAGAGCACGTCAGGAACCCCGCCGGCGCCGGCAACGAGTGCTGGGTGGAGTCGATGCGTTCGATGTCCGGTCCGGAGGTGCTCGAGGCGTTCCGTGTCGTCACGGCCGAACGCCTCGCCGAGTTGGCTGCCATGTCCGACGTCGACATCCTCGCTGTGGGCTGGTCTCCGGTGGGCGAGGTTCCCTACCTGCGCTTCATGCACGTGAGGGTCTACGACGCCTGGTTGCACCTGGAGGACTGCCGGGCACCACTCGGCCATGATCCGGCCGGCGAAGGCCTGGCGTCGGAGATGGCCGTAGCGGAGGTCACCACGGTGGCCGGCTACGTCATAGGCAAGAAGGCCGGCGCACCGGATGGGAGTCGGGTGGAGGTGAACCTGACGGCCCCGGTGGCCACGGTGATCCGCGTGGCTGTGGATGGGCGTGCCGCTCTGGTGGATTCCTTTGACGTGGAACCGACGGCGACCCTGACGCTTTCGTCGAACGACTGGCTGGCGCTCACCGGTGGACGGGTGGATCCGGCGCTACTTGTCGCCGACGGTCGTGTGGAGCTGGGTGGCGATCTGGAGCTGGCCGGTCAACTGGCCGGGCGGCTGGCCTTCACCATCTGAGAATCCCGCCGTAGCATCGGACCATGGCCTTCGGACGCGGACCCCTGACCATCCCGGACCCCGAGGAGGCGCTGCCCGGTCGGGCTGAGGCCATACCCGGTCTGGGGAACCATGTTGTCAACGGGAGGCCGCTGGTGCCCCCGTTCCCGGAGTCAATGGAGACCGTCGTGGTCGGCATGGGCTGCTTCTGGGGCGCCGAGCGAAAGTTCTGGGAGACCCCCGGCGTGTGGACCACAGCCGTGGGCTATGCGGGTGGGCACACGCCGAACCCCACCTACGAGGAGGTCTGCTCGGGCCGCACCGGACACAACGAGGTTGTGCTGGTCGTGTTCGATCCGACAGCCGTTGGATTCGACGAGGTGCTGCGGTCCTTCTGGGAGAACCACGATCCCACCCAGGGCATGCGCCAGGGCAACGACATGGGTACACAGTACCGGTCCGGGATATATGTGGATAATGACGCCCAGCGGGCGGTTGCCGAGGCCGGTAGGGGCGCCTATGCGACCAGGCTGGCCGAAGCCGGCTTCGCTGCGGTGACCACCGAGATCGTCGACCTGGACGCCTTCTATTACGCCGAGGACCACCACCAGCAGTACCTGGCCCGGAACCCGATGGGCTACTGCGGGATCGGAGGTACGGGCGTGACCTGTCCCACCGGTGTGCCCGGCTGACCGGTCGCGTCCGCAGCCCGATGAGGCGCCGGGCTTCCGGGGTAGTAGGTGCCCGTTAGAGCGCTCAGCCCTCCAGGATCGTGACCGTCCCGGCGGTGCCGTCCACCTCCACGAGGGCCCCGTTGGGGATCCGCGACGTGGCATCGTCGACCGACACGACACACGGGATGCCCAGTTCACGCGACACGATCACGGCGTGGCTCATCAGTGCCCCCACGTTGACGACGACGGCGGCGGACGGCAGGAAGAGCGGGGTCCAGGCCGGATCGGTGATCGGCGCCACCAGTACCTCGCCGGGTTCCAGATCGACCGCGTCGGCGGGGTCCATGACCACACGGGCCCGACCCCTGGCCACCCCCTGGCATCCGGACGCACCGGTCAGGACGTCGCCGGGAACGGCCGCCGGCACGGCGGCACGGGCCGCCTGGTCGGCCTCCAACTCCTCGATGGTGGGCACGTCGTCCTGGGAGGTGATGAAGAACCGCGGTTCCACTGCCGTGTAGCGGTCGAAGAGCGCCCCCCTCTCGTCGATGACCGTACGGAAGGTGGACGGGTCGACCAGGTAGGCCGGGAGTTCGTCGATCGGATCCAGCAGGGCCACCCTTACCGGGTCGGGGTGGCCGCCCCGCTCGGCGGCCCGTCGCACCAGCTCCCGGTAGGCCTGCTTCGTGGGTGCCCCGATACGGATGGCCAGGTCTCGGGTGGCCTCACGAGCCTGGGCCCACCAGGGCACGGCGGCGAGGGCCTTGTCGAAGTTCTTCCTGTCCATGCCCTTCAGGTGCGGCCGCACCACGGCAATGGCGGCCTCACGTCGTGTCGCGTCGTCTGCCAGCCGGGCGGCGGGATCCAGGTCGTGGTCGGCCAGGCGCATGCGGTCGATCGCCACGAGGGCCAGCTCCGGTGTGTTCTCCCAGTTCCGCGACGAGAGCTCCCAGTCGTTGGGCCCCCGGTGCCCGTGGGTGTCGATGAAGGCGGCGAACCGTTCCCGGAAGTCGGCGGCGTCCGGGTCGTCGGCCACTCGGTCCATCAGGCCGTCCACTCCAGCGTCGAAGGCGGCAATGACCGCGGGCTGGTCGCGCACGGCCTTTGCAATGGCGTACAGGTCCCGTGAGTACTCGGCCGACTTCACGTCACCGGCCGATCCGATGAGGTGGGTGACCAGGCCCGGCTGGCCGGCCGCGGCGCAGGCGTCGGTCAGCACGCCGCTCACGATGGAGGCCAGGGCCGTCGACAGCATGTGGTTCTGGAAGGCCGGCTGGAAGGCCGCCGGAAAGGCGTGGAGGTAGGCCAGCAACTCGTCGTCGGAGGCATCCATGTCCGGGCAGAGGGCCCGGTGGGTCTCGGCCTTGGCATAGCTGTCGGTGACCATCGAGGGCATCGACTTCGTGCCCAGCGCACCCAGCACCGACTTCAGGATCCGGACGGTGGAGAACAGGCTCTTGTCGCCCTTCCTGGGTACGTAGGGCGGTGGGTCGCCCTCGCCGAAGAAGGCCACGTCGATGGCCTCGGGTGACGAGGCGGGGGCTCGCACGCCCAGGATGCGCAGGTACGAGAGGTTCAGGTAGGCGTAGCCGCCGTAGAGGCCGACGATTACCGGGTCGGCACCGGAGAAGTCGCCCTTCCGGGCCACTCCCAGCTCCGCGTAGGCGTCCCGCCAGGCCTTCTCGGCGAAAATGACGCCCAGCCGATAGGAGAGAGGGGTGAGTACCTCGGGGAACACCTCGCCGACGTTGCCGCGGGTGTTGATCGGCCAACGCGGGTCGACCTGTCCCTCGATGATCCACGATGTGCCCATACAGCCCCTTGACTCCTCCGGACCCATCGAACGGGGCCGGTCCGGGCGAGGATAGGTCAGGGCCCGGCCGAGTCGCCGTGCCGGAGCCCACGGGGTGGACGGTGGACCGTAACGCGGCGGATCGAAACCCCTTGGCGAGGTGCCACGGTGGTCATGTCGGCAGCGGCCACCAGGCCGGCCTTCTGCCAACCAGCGATGCACGCTTCTCCGGTAGCCAGAAAACGTGTTCCCACCCACACGGCCTCGCAACCCATGACAAGGGCAGCCGCCAGGCCTCGACCATCACCGATTCCGCCAGCGGTGATGAGGACCCGGTTTTCGGCCTGTTCGACGCGTTCGATGTGTCCCTTGAGCGGACCTCTGCAGGCCTGCCAGACACCTCGAAGATCAGGCGATCCCGGTGTGATCGGTTCGTCGCACCCTGTAAGGACTGGTTGCGGGAAGTCCCGATACCCACCAGGAGGAGTATGAGCGACAGGGGTGTCCACCGCCTTGACGGTCGTTTCAGCCGGGGACTCCAAAAGGGGTGTTGGCTCGAAGTGTTCACGCCCTGCTGGATGTTCATCTGGACGCCGGCGGCTCCGGAGTGGGGCCATGAGGAGTCTCGGGATGCCTCCGATCAGATTCTTCGCCTGCGCCGTTCACCGCGCTTCACTTCTACACCATCTCGGTTGTGCTTCCAGTGTTGGAATATCCGGGTGGTTGGAGGAGTCGGTGCAGGGCGGTCGTCCATGTCCGCCGGACTTGTCGAGGCGTGCGGTTGTGGTCGTGCACGATCTGGTCCCAAGACTCAAAAGAGGTCAAGGTGTTGATGGTTGCTACGAGGTCGTCACGGGCAGAGGGACTCAAGGCCTCCAGTTCGTAGGCGAAGCATTGGCGAACCTGATCTGCCTGCATTGCCCGGACGGAATGCAACTCCTCGTCAAGATCTGGAAAGTCCGGGGCTCTCCTCCGGGCCTGGTGGCACATCGGTTCGGTCGTTTCATACAACTTCGCCCGGCAGTTCACGAACACCTGAGAGCGATGTTCGAGAGTGCTTTCGGTGATGTCCGGTATCTGGAAGAGGTGGTCGTAGCGCTTGAAGTATCGGCGAAGCGTCTCCTGTCTGAGTTCTCTGAGCGTTTCGAAATAGCGAAACAGGGAGGCGACCGAGACTCCTGCTCGCTTCGCTACCTGTTCGGATGTCGGGTCGGTATTCCCTTCGACCAGAAGGTCGATCACTGCGTCGGACACGGCAAGGCGGCCGCGTTCCCGCCGGGCCCGGCGGCCGTCGATGGTCTCGTTTCCCAAAGTGGTCTGGGTCGTCAGCGACTGCGGTGCCATCTTCGCCTCGTCTCCTCCCTGCAAACGGCGAGTTTAGCACTCCTATCAGAATCTGATAGTTATGCTCTCATAAGATAGGGTGCAGCTTGAGGGAGGACACTGTGTCAAAGCCGGATCTGCCAGCAGGCGCCTTCCATGGCCACATCGGTCGAACGTTTGCCGAATCAGAACCCTGGTTCGAGGAACCGGTACACCCTGCAGATGACTCACCCAACGTGGTCATCGTGCTGCTGGACGACACCGGGTTCGCCCAACTCGGTTGCTACGGGTCAGAAATCGATACTCCACACATTGATGAGCTGGCGGCGAACGGCCTTCAGTTCACGAACTTCCACGTGACGCCGCTTTGTTCGCCGACCCGGGCCTCGCTTCTTACCGGCCGGTCGCAGCATGCGGTCGGTATGCGAGCAGTGTCCAACTTCCAGACCGGATTTCCCCACCAGTTGGGCCACATCTCGAACCACGCCGCCACGGTCGCCGAGGTACTCCAAGCTGAGGGTTACGCGACCTTCTGCGCCGGCAAGTGGCACCTGGCCCCCATGGAACAGTGTTCGGCAGCCGGGCCGTTCGAGCAGTGGCCGCTGGGGCGCGGATTTGACCGGTTCTACGGATTTCTCGAGGGTGAAACCGATCAGTTCCATCCCCAACTGGTCTGCGACAACCACCCGATCGATCCACCCGGCAAGGCTGAGGACGGCTATCACCTCAGTGAGGACCTGGTCGACCAGTTGCTGCGGATGGTGTCTGACAGCAAGGGAGTCCGACCCGACCGCCCATTCTTTGCATACCTGCCCTTCGGTGCCACCCACGCTCCCCACCAGGCTCCACCCGAGTACCTGGCGAAGTACCGGGGCTCGTTCGACGAGGGTTGGGACGTTGTTCGACAGCGATGGTTCCAGCGTCAGATCGACATAGGAGTCATCCCTGAGGGCACAGAGTTGGCACCCCGGAATCCTGGCGTGGAACCGTGGGACACGCTGCCTGTCAACCAGCAACGCCTGGCTGTTCGGCTACAGGAAGCCTTTGCCGCCTTTCTCGACCACACCGACGACCAGATCGGTCGCCTCGTCGGAGGTCTCCGCGCTATTGGAGAACTGGACAACACGCTCCTCATCGTCCTAGCCGACAACGGGGCCTCCCAGGAGGGCGGTCCCTTTGGCGTCATGCACGAGATGAAGTTCTTCAACGGGATCCTCGAAACACCAGACGAGGCCGTCGAAAGGATCGACGACATTGGTGGACCACATAGCCACACCAACTATCCGTGGGGATGGGCCCAGTGCGGCAACAGCCCGTTCAAGTGGTACAAGCAGAACACCCACGAGGGCGGGGTCCACGTCCCGATGGTCGTGTCCTGGCCAGCCGGTATCGAAGAAGGTCAGCGGGGGACGATGCGCGGGCAGTTCGTCAACGTCGCCGACATCGTGCCCACCATCTACGACCTCCTCCAGGTCACCCCTCCGGACGTATTCAGGGGACGGACTCAGTTGCCCGTCACCGGTCACTCGTTTGCCGGTGTCCTCATTGATGCAGAGGCGCCGGCATCCAACACCCTCCAGTACTTCGAGATGGCCGGCAGCCGGGCCCTGGTGGCAGGCCAGTGGAAGGCCGTCTGCAAACACCAGGAGGGAGCGGACTACGAAACCGAACCTTGGGAGCTCTACAACCTCAGCGTCGATGCATCGGAGTGCAACGACCTCTCCGGCTCGGATCCAAACAAATTGGCAGAACTCGTTGCGTTGTGGTGGTCCGAAGCCGAACGCCACGGAGTCCTCCCACTCGATGATCGTGGCATGGGCAGTTTCTTTGGTGCCCGGTTCCGGGATCACTCACCCCACCCGCTCGACAGGCGCTACGTGTATCGGCCACCAATGTCGCCGATCCCGGGCCAGGCGAGCGCAGCAACGGGCGGACGGAGCTTCGACCTGACCGCCCAGGTCACGAGGGCTAGTGGAGAAGACGGCGTCTTGTGGGCAACCGGCACCGAGAACTCCGGAATCTCGGTCTTCGTCCAAAACGAACGCCTGATCGTCGACTACAACGCGTTCGACAATCACACCCTGTTGGAATCTGACGTCGACCTACCCGTCGGCGATTCGGTTCTGACAGCACGATTCCGACGAACTGGTGGCCAATCCGGAACCGTGATACTTGCCGTCGACGGCAATGAAGCAGGCCGGGTCGACCTGCCGTTCTACATGCGGATGATCTCCTCCGTCGGACCGAGCATCGGCTACGACCACGGCTCAGCAGTGTCCGATCGCTACCAGGCACCCTTCCCGTTCTCCGGGACACTCCACGAGGTCGAGATCCAACTGCTGTCACGGGCATCGGTGGAAGCCGAAGATGCTCTTGCCAGAGCAGAGATGGCCCGGCAATGACCACTGTCGAGCGGTCCCGCCTCGTTGATGCCGCACCGACCGAGGTCTGGAAGGTGCTGTCCGAGTTCGAGACCATAAGTTCGTGGGCGCCCAACGTCGAACACTCATGCCTCCTCACCGAGGAAACATCAGATGTCGGTACAACCCGTCGTGTGCAGGTTGGTCGATCAGCCCTCGCAGAGACGGTCGTCGAGTGGGAGGAACCGCACACCCTGTCGTACTCCCTCAAAGGGCTCCCACCAGTGATCCGCTCAGTCACCAACACCTGGCGGCTCGAACCAACCGAGGACGGAACGAAGGTGAGGCTGATCACCGACATCGATGCCGGCCCGCGACCCCCCCAGAAGTTGATCGCACGCATCGTCGGGCGCAGGCTCGGGGCAGCATCCGACGAGATGCTCTCAGGGCTTGTCGCCCATTTGGGTCGGAGAGGGCAGCGGCCATGACCGTTCGACCCGACGTCATCGTCATCATGACCGACGAGGAACGCGCCGCCCCACCGTACGAAAACTCAGACATCACCCGGTGGCGTGCAGAAGCGCTGACCGGTCGGGCCTGGTTCGACGAACACGCACTCAACTTTGGGCGCCACTACACGGGCTCACTTGCCTGCGTTCCCAGTCGGCCGACGATCTTCACCGGGCACTACCCCGACGTTCATGGTGTGACCCAGACCGACGGCCTGGGAAAGATGGCCGATGACTCGCGCCTACGTTGGCTGCGTGCCGGCGAGGTACCCACGCTCGGCCACTGGTTCAGGGCAGGCGGCTACGACACCCATTACGACGGCAAGTGGCACATCTCCCACGCCGACCTGATCGACGAGAACACCGGCCAGGTTCTTGCAACCAACAACGCCGCCGGCGAGGTCGACCAGGAAGCCGTAGATGCATACCGCGCAGCCGACCCGCTCAACCCCTTCGGCTTTTCCGGTTGGGTGGGTCCCGAACCCCATGGTGCCCCACTCGCCAACAGCGGCTTCCGACGCGATCCACTCATCGCAGACCGAGTAGTCGCCTGGCTGCAGGACCGTTACAGCCGGCGAGCGACAGGAGACGCGAACGCCTTGCGTCCCTTCCTGCTCGTCGCGAGCTTCGTCAACCCCCACGACATTGTCTTGTTCCCAGCCTGGATTCGACGCGGAATCCCGATCAGGAACCAACCAGAACTGGATCCACCTCCGATACCCGCATCGCCCACGGACGACGAAGATCTGGCCACCAAGCCAGCAGCCCAGGTCGCGTACAGGGCGACCTATCCGACGGGATATGGGCCGGCAGCAGCGATTGCGCGGACCTACGACAGGAACGCCCAGAAATACCGGGACCTCTACTACCGGCTACACGCGGAAGTAGATGGCCCAATTGACCGGGTGCGTCGAGCCGTAACTGATGGAGGATCCCAACACGCGGTGATCGTGCGTACCTCTGACCACGGCGAGTTGCTGGGCGCCCATGGCGGCCTTCACCAGAAATGGTTCAACCTCTACGACGAAGCTACCCGCGTCCCATTTTCAATTGCCCGGATCGGCACCAACGCCACCACCGGGATATTGGTCCACGACGCCCCGACCTCCCACATCGACATCGTGCCCACCCTGTTGTCAGCGGCAGGTATCGATGAAGCGATGACCGCCAGCGTGCTCCAAGAATCATTCACCGAGGTCCATCCGCTGCCCGGTACGAACCTCATGCCGGTTGTTGATGGCGTTGAAGAGGTAAATCCCGATCGCGTCGTCTACCTCATGACGCGAGACAACATGCTCGAGGGTGATTCCGGCGCTTCCGGCGTAGCCCGCGCCACCGGCCGTGCCGCAAAACCGCCTGGACCGCTGCGAATCCGAGTTCCGGAACATGTGGGCTCAAACTTCGAAGGGCTCGTTGCACGGGTTGACGACCCGATCAATCGTGGAGAAGGCCACCTGTGGAAAGTGGTTCGCACCTTTGACGACCCGGCTACGTGGACGAATCCGGGAGTCCGCCACCTCGCCTCAAGCGGCCTGGCTGGTGAGACGACCCGGACCATCCCACTCCCGGACCAGTGGGAGCTCTACGACCTCGACGCCGATCCGACCGAAGCCGTCAACCGATGGAACGACGATTCGGCCCGGGACGTGTTCGTCCACCTCCGCGCCCTCCTCAAGGAGGAGCGCTTCCGGGCCGTGCCCGATCGAAACAACCCGTGGCCCTATGCATCACGTCAGCCAACCGGGGGACCGGTGACGAAGCGCCCACCCCCACCAGCGAGAATGTTTCGCAAGCTTGTACAGAAGATTGGCATGCACCCCGAAGATCTTGACGCAGTCGAGTTCGGACTCGCTGGAAAGCGTGCCCTGGTGGTCGCAACGAACACCGCTGTAATGGACATCGGCAAGCCGACCGGCGTCTTCGCCAGCGAGATGACCGTTCCCTACTACGCGTTCCTCGACGCGGGTATGAGGGTGGACGTGGCAAGCCCCCTGGGAGGTGTGATCCCAGTCGACCCACAGTCGCTCAAGCCGGTCATCCGAAGCGGTGACGACGACCGTTTCCTAGCCGACTACGACTTCCGGAACCAGGTCACCAACTCGCTGGCGATCGGGCAGGTGGACATGTCCGAGTACGACGTGGTGTTCCTCTCCGGAGGTTGGGGCGCAGCGTTCGACTTCGGATTCTCGGATGACCTGGCAGCCAGTATCACCGAGGCGAACGCGCAAGGGAAGATCATCGGCGGCGTGTGCCACGGCCCGCTCGGACTCCTCAACGCAAAGGATGCCGCCGGGGAACCGCTGGTCAAGGGCCGTCGGATTTCCGCAGTCACCGACAAGCAGGTGAGAGAACTCGGTATCCAATCCACCCCGCACCACCCGGAGAGGGAATTGCGTCGAGCCGGTGCGGTCTTCCAGAGCAGCACCAGGTTCCGTGACCCGCTTGCCAACCACTGGGTGGTCGACGGCAACCTTGTCACCGGTCAGAACCAGAATGCCGGTCCGATGGTTGCAAGGGAAATGATGGAACTCCTTGTTGCCCAGGATCTGTAGCCCCATCCAGGATGACCAAGACTCGTAACTGAAGGAAGTGCCAGATGACAAGCGGTGCACCTCGCTACGGCCTCGTCGACCGGGAATACGGCATCCGGTTGGCCACTACCTCACCATCTGACGATGGCCCGGTATGGATGGTCAACTTGATGAAATATCGTGAAGTTGCCGACTACGTAGACGGCCGAAAGACGGCCATCTCTGGTCAAGAGGCAGATGACCTCTACTCGCCTATCGACTCGCTGACGGCGGTCGGAGCCGAGATCGTCTTCCTGGGAGACGTCGACCAGCAACTCCTCGGCGACAACACCGTCTGGGATCGCATCGCTGTTGTGAAATACCCAACCCGCAAGTCGTTCATCGACATGCAGTCGCGCCCCCAATTCCAGGAATCCCACAAACACAAGGAGGCTGGGATGCAGAAGACCTTCGTCATCGGGTGCCAACCCCTGCAGGTTCCGGAGCTGCCACCCGACCTGGAACTCCTCGACTGGGCCGATGTTCCATACCCGCCGACGAAAGACGATGGTCCGGTAGTGGTGATGCACGTGTTGCGGTTCGAAGACGCAGATGCCGGGGTTCAGACCCCCGCACATATGGAGGCTTACCAGTCGACTGCGGCAGTAGTCGCCTCGAAGCACGGCGTAAGGACCCCTGCCTGGTTCACAGTTGAAGGAACGATCATCGGTGACGGACGGGACTGGCACCAGGTGCGCTTCAACCAATTTCCAAGCAAGGCAGCGTTCATGGCCGTCGTTGCTGATCCAACCCGTCTGGAAGCTCAACATGACCATCGCGAGGCAGCGATTGCTGATACCTACACGATGATCGTTCGACCGAGAATCATCCAGCTCGGAGAGTCGATTCAGGATTGAGGCAGCGATGCCCGCAACAACCTTCCTGGGATCTGTCCCCTTCGTGGTGGTGCACCTACACCCAGAAGAGGTTGCCCTTGATGGTGGCCGGAGTCCGTCGCGAGGGCGCGATCGTATTGGCAACGGCCCTCAAGGTCGCCGGAGACGATCCTGAGGGCCGACGTCTCGATCGCCACGTCGGTTTCGGTCTACACGTTGCCGTGGTGTCCCGGGCCGGTGGGTCTGCTCGTAACTGAAATTGTCAATTCGCGCAACCGGACCCTGTCGCACACGCCGTGGACCTGCGGTAATGGAGTTTCGCGCCGCCGCCCACGGGGTGGGGTGGCGCCAGGGCTCAGTCCAGTACCTGGCGGGCGATCAGCTCCTCGAGGTGGTCATCCTCGAACCAGTTCAGCTGCCAGGACTTGGCCCGCCGGAAGTACAGCTGGGCGTCGCACTCCAGGGTGAACCCCATGCCGCCGTGGACCTGGATGGCGACACCGGTGACATCCCGACAGGTTCGGGTGGCGAACATCTTCGCCATGGGTGCCAGCGTCTCGATGGAGCGGCGCTCATCACGGGTCCACGCTGCGCGCTGTACGAGCACCCTGGCCCCGTCGATGGCGGTGATGCCGTCTGCCAGCGAGTGGCTGATGGCCTGGAAGGCGGCGATCGGCTTGCCGAACTGGTGGCGTTCCCTGGAGTAGTCGGCGGTAAGCGCATGCGTGGCTTCTGCTGCGCCCACGGCACGGGCGGCCACCAGCACCAGGGCGTCGAGCATCACTGCGTGCCAGGTCGCCCAGCCGGTGCCCGGTGCTCCGATGCGGTCGGTGCCCGGCACCCTGACGCCGTCCATATCCACCCGGTACTGGGTGTCGCCGGCCACGGTCCGCTGGAGGGTCAGCGTCACCCCGTCCGCCTGCGGATCCAGCAGGTAGAGGTCGATGCCCGCCTCGCCCAGGGCCAGCACGACCAGCCGGTCGGCCGCCGACGCGAAGGCCACATGGCGCTTGGTTCCGGTCAGGATTACGTCCTCGCCGTCGGCGACGGCCGAGAGACGGATACCCGACGGGCCCGAACTGTTGTCCGGCTCCAGCCAGGCCGGGGTGAGGATGGACTGGCCGGAGGCGATGCCGGGCAGCCATCGGGCCTGCTGGTCGGGTGTCCCGGCGAGGGCCAGTACGCCTGCGGAGACCACCGTGGACTCCAGGTGCGGCGAGGACACGAGGCTGCGGCCGAACTCCTCGTAGACGATTACGGCGTCCAGGAGGCTCATGGCCGAGCCGCCGTGTTCCTCGTCCAGCATGAGGCCGGTCAGGCCCATGGACGCCAGTTGGCCCCAGAAGCCGTCATCGAAGCCCTTCGGATCGTCCTCCATGAGGCGTACGGATGCGACTGCGTCGTTGCACAGGCCGCGCACGGCCTCACGGAGCATGTCCTGTTCGTCGGTGAAGGTGAGGTCCATTGGTTCTCCTAGGGGCGCCAGTCGTCACAGCGGCGCGACCATGGATTGTCCTGGGCGTCCACCGGGACGGCCACCCGGGTTGCACACGTCGTGGCGACCACGTCGCCCACGGTCAGGGCCACGTCCAGGTCGATCCATCCGCAACCCACGTCGTCGGTACCGACGTGGGTGACCGTGGCACCAAAGGCCATCAGGTCACCGGGGAACACCGAGGTGTTCATGCGAAAGGTCATGCGGCCGAGTCGACCGGTGGGTCCGGTCCAGTCGGTCACGTAGCGTTCGAACCAGGCGGCCTGGTTGGGGGTGTTCAGGAATATGTCACGGGTGCCGTTGTGGTTGATCGCGAAGTCCCGGTCGTGGTGCATCGGGCGCCAGTCCCTGGATGCCAGGGCGCCGAGGACCACCGTGCTGGCGGTCACGTCGTGGTCGAGACCCGGCAACGTGTCACCGACGGCGACGTCACCGAGCACCAGCAGTGGAGCGCTCACGGCGTGTCCTGCGGTGTCGGGCCCGTGTCGGCGGGTCGCCGGTAACCGAAGGCCGTGTACGACTCCACGCCCAGCAACTGGTCGTCCTGGTTCAGGTACTCCACGTCGATGGTCCAGAACCGTCCCCTGCCGAGCTTCGTGGTCTTGGGTTCGCTGACCGACCGGAGGACCTGGCGGGACCTCACCCGGTCGCCGATGCGTACCGGTTCATGGAAGGTGTTGGTATTCGACGAGATGATCGCCTCGGGCAGTTCCAGTTGGGCCTTCAGGTCGAAGTGGGCCTGGAGCGGGACGGCCGGTTCGCTGCGGCCCGGTGACCAGTGGTGGGGTCGGAACCAGACCGAGAGCATGGTGGGTGGCGCTATGGGGCCGTCGGTGATGGCGGCGGCCACATCCTCGTCCCAGAACAGCGGGTTGCCGTTCTCCACGGCTGCACACGTCGTCCAGACGTAGCCGTATTCGACCGGGAATCCGCCCTCCTCTGCGTACTGGGTGACACCTATGAGGTCGGTCACCGCTGCGGGTATGGGCATCGGCTCTCCTGCGTGGACCGTGTTGCTCATGCGATGGCCCCAGCGTCCCTGAGTTCGCCGATCTCGATGGCGCTGAGCCCTGCCTGGGCCATGATCCGGTCGGTGTCGGGAACCGACTGGTCGCGTACCTGCAGGGTGGAGGCGTCCACCTGGCCTGCCAGCGGAGCGGCCACCTGGCGGATGGTGCCGGCGGTTGGATGGATGACCTCGGTGAAGCCGCCACGTTCACCAAACTGCTCGTCGGCCACCACCTCAGGTATCGCCAGTACGGCCGACACGCAGGTGTCTGCCGGCCCTAGGTCCGACGCCCACTCGTCGCGATCGCGGGTGGCGAAGGCAGCGGCGAAGTCGGCCCGCATGGGTTCCACGGCGAGGTCGTCGTACTGGTGGTCCAGCCACCGGGTGCAGTCCAGTTCCGTGCAGAGGTTGGCGAAGAAGCGGGGTTCGATGGCGGCAACGGCCAACCAGCCGCCATCGGCGGCCTCGTACAGGTCGTACCAGGCGTAGCGGCCGGTGAGCAGACCGTGGCGGGGGCCCGGCTCGACGCCTTCGGCAAGGTATTCGTCAACCGCCAGGGACATGAGCGACAGCACGCCGTCGGCGATCGACACGTCCAGGTAGGTGCCTTCGCCGGTAGTGGCTCGGGCGGTCAGGGCGGCGCAGATGGCGGCGACGGCGTGGAGGCCCCCGGCGGCGCTGTCGGCAACGGTGGCTCCCGGCAGTGCCGGCCCGCCACGCGGGTCGCGCCCCGAGCAGTGGAGGTAGCCGCCGACCGCCAGGTAGTTCAGGTCGTGGCCGGCCCAGCCGGAGCGTGGTCCGGTCTGTCCGAAGCCGGTGGTGGAGCAGTAGACGATTCCCCGATTGACGGCGTGTACGGCTGTGAAGCCGATGCCGAGGCGGTCGACCACTCCGGGACGGAAGCTCTCGATCACCACGTCGGCGCCTGCGGCGAGATGCAGGAAGGCGTCCCGCCCACCATCTGACTTGAGATCCAGGAGCACCCGGCTCATGCCCCGCTGGGCGCTGTATGCGTAGGCGGGCGGCACGATCTGGACCCCGGCGTCCTTCGGGACCGGTCCGACCTTGACCACGTCGGCACCCCAGTCGGCCAGCCAGCGTGAGGCGCGTACGGCTGGTCCGACCGAGGCGAGGTCCAGGACGGTGATCCCTTCCAGTAAGGAGCGCTCTGGCATGCGGGGTCGCCTAGAAGTTCTTCGGGAGGCCCAGGCCCCGTCGGGTGATGATGTTCTTCTGCACCTCGGAGGTGCCGCCACCAATGGTGTCTAGCACCGTGTAGCGGTAGGTGGATTCAGCCCGCCCTGCCATGGGTGCCTCTTCGGTGCCGACCCGTAGCTGGGTGCCGGGCCCGCCCAGGTCCATGGATGCGTCGGCCAGCCGCTTGGAGAACTCGGTGGTGAAGAGCTTGTACTCCGAGGCTTCCATGGTCGGAGGGTTGCCGCCCTCGGATTCCGCTCTCATCGAGGCGTCGACCACCCGGAGGCCCATGCCCCGGGCGACCTCAGCGGTGGTGGCCAGCCTTGCGATCCGGGACCGCACCTTCGGGTCGTCCCTGAGCGGCTCGCCGTCGCGGGTGGCGTTTCTCACGTGGTCCACCAGTAGGTCCAGGCGCTGCTTCACCGGAGAGAAGGTGAACATGGTGAACCGCTCCAGGTCGAGGGCCTGGGAGATGTACCGGAAGCCGTGGTTCAGCTCGCCGACGACGTATTCGTCGGGTACGAACACGTCGTCGAAGAAGACGTCGTTGGTGCGTTCGTCGCCCATGGTCATGATGCCCTGGACGGTTATTCCCGGGTGGTCCATCGGCACCAGGAACAGGGTGATTCCAAAGTGCTTGGGGGCATCCGGATCGGTGCGGGCACCCACCCAGTACCACTCGGCGAAGTGGGCCGACGTGGTCCAGGTCTTCTGGCCGTTCAGGATCCAGCCGCCGCTGGTCTCGGTGGCCTTCAGCTTCATTGCAGCGGCATCCGACCCTGCTTCGGGTTCGCTGTAGCCGACGGCGAACTCCACCTCGTTGGCCAGGATCTTCGGCAGGAACTCCTCCTTCAGGAACTCCGAACCGTGGGCTATGAGGGTCTTGCCGATGATGCCGACACCCTTGCCGATCTGGGGGCCTCCCCGTGCGGCCAGGGCTTCGTTCAGGATGTACTCGTAGATCCCCTCGCCCTCCTTGCCCCCGTACTCCTTCGGCCAGGTCATTCCCAGCCAGCCCTGTTCGCCGAGTCTGCGCATCAGTGCCCTGCGCTTCGGGGTGTCGACGATCTGGGCCATGTTCTCGCGCGTGGGGTCGAACACATCGGGGTCGTCGTTGGCGTCGAGGAACGCCTCGACCTCGATGGCGAAGGCCTGCTGGTCGGGTGAGAAGTCGAAGTCCATGCCTGGTCGGGGTCTCCGGTCCGGTTGGATGGTGTTGAATCTGACGGTGTGTCAGGCCTTCAACGTAGCGGATGCGGGCACTGCTTTCCCCTCCGGGAGGCCCGGGTGGCTGGCCGGGGTCGGTGTCGTGGACTACACACCCCTAGGATCGTTTCTGACGGACCGTCAGAAACTGGTGGTCACACCCACACGGCGGAAAGCAGAGCAGGATGGGAGCATGAGCACCAGCAGGGGAATCCTGGCCTATGGCGTCCACCTGCCCTACAACAGGCTGGCCCGTTCGGCCATTGGCGAGGTGATGGGATCCGGTGGCGGACGCGGGCACCGGTCCGTGGCGTCCTACGACGAGGACACCACCACCATGGGAGTGGAGGCCGCCCGCCGGGCCCTGGCTGGCGGTGTACCCGCACCGGAGGCAGTCTGGTTCTCCACCGTCGCCCCGGCGTACCTGGACAAGACCAACGCCACCGTCATGCACGCAGCCCTCCGGCTGGATTCACTGGTCCCGGCGCTTGATTTCGGCGGGGCCGCACGCTCAGCCATCGGCGCTCTGCGAACGGCACTGGACGGCCCAAAGCGCACCCTGATGGTGGCGTCTGACATAAGGGTGAGCCTTCCCACCGGGCCTGAGGACGGTGGTGGCGGTGATGCAGCCGTCGCCGTGCTGGTCGGGTGTTCCGAGGACGGCCCACTGCTGGCCGAGTACCTGGGCGGAGCCTCGGCGACCGCAGAGTTCACCGACCGTTGGCGCACCCCGGGTAGCGACCACTCCCGCAACTGGGAGGACCGCTTCGGAGAGCAGGCCTACCTGCCGCTGGTCCGCAAGGCTTGGGCTGAAGCGCTGGCGACCACCGGACTGGCGCCCGACGATGTGGCCGTCGCAGCCGTCACCGGACTACACGCCCGTGCGACCAGGAAGGCAGCCTCCGGCCTCGGCGTGGCCATTGCCGGAGATCTGGCCGACACCGTCGGCAACGCCGGGGCCGCCCACCCGGCCCTGCTCCTGGCCGACGTCCTGGACGCGGCCGACCCCGGAGACGTGGTTGCCCTGGTGGTGCTGGCCGACGGCTGCGAGGTCCTCCTCTTCAGGGCCACCCACGCCCTGGCGGCTGGCCGACCTGGGCGATCGGTGGCGGACCAGGTAGCCGACAGGGCCGACGTCGCCTACGCCCGCTATCTCACATGGCGTGGCCTGCTCCAGGTGCAGCCCCCCAACCGCCCGGGGCCGAATCGGACGTCGGCACCGGCAGCCCTGCGCCGGACCGACTGGAAGCATGGTTTCGTGGGTTCCACGGACCGCACCACCGGCATCACGCACCTTCCGCCATCGCGGGTCGGGATCTCCGGTGGAACCGTCGACGACATGGATCCGACGCCCATGGCCGATGCCATCGGCACCGTCGCCACCTTCACCGTGGACCGGCTGGCCCACTCGCCCAGCCCGCCTGTGGTGTTCGCCGTGGTCGACTTCGACGGTGGCGGTCGGATGCCGATCGAGCTGACCGACGTCGACCCCACCGCCGTGGCCATCGGCGACAGGGTGGAGATGACCTTCCGACGCCTATCTACGTCCGATGGCCTACACAACTACTTCTGGAAGGGCCGGCCCCTCCGGGGCTGAGCCGGTACGAGGGGACTGGAGTCCACATGGCCTCACATGGCATACGGGACCGCGTGGCGATCGTCGGTATGGGTTGCACGCCGTTCCGGGAGCACTGGGATTCCTCCCTGGACGACCTCCTGATCGACGCCCATGGCCTGGCACTGTCCTCGGCAGGCATGGTCGCCGACGACATCGACGCCTACTGGTACGGAACGTCGCAGTCCTCGGCGTCGGGCATCTCGCTGGCCACGCCGCTGCGGCTGGTCGACAAGCCGGTTACCCGTGTCGAGAACTACTGCGCCACGGGGTCCGATGCCCTCCGGCAGGCCTGCTACGCCGTGGCATCAGGGGCCTACGACGTGGCGGTGGCGATTGGCGCTGAGAAGGTCAAGGACGGCGGCTACCAGGGACTCAACGCCTTCCCCATCCCCACCGATGGCACCAACCGGACGCTCACCGCCGCGGCGATGTTCAGCCTCATCCTTCCGGCCTACGCGGAGCGCTACGGCGTGGACGGCGACGAGCTGCGCTATGTGGTGGCGAAGATCGCCGAGAAGAACCACTACAACGGGGCACGCAACGAGCTGGCCCAATTCCGGCGCGAGACCTCGGCCGAAGCCATCTGCGAGATGGCGGCAGTGGCCGGTGAGCTCTCGGTGTTCGACTGCGCCGGGGTGGCCGACGGCGCAGCAGCCGCCGTCGTGGTGGCTGCAGACCGGGCAACGGACTACACCGACGCACCGTTGTACGTGAAGGCCCTCTCGCTGGTGGCCGGCAACGGCAGTGGGCTGGTGGACCCCGGGTTCGACTTCACCACGCTGCCGGAGTGTGCAGCGGCCGCTGCGGACGCATACGCCCAGGCCGGCATCACCGACCCGCGGACCGAGCTGGCCATGGCCGAGGTCCACGACTGCTTCACACCGACCGAGCTGGTCCTCATGGAGGACCTCGGCTTCTGTGATCGGGGCACGGCGTGGCGAGAGGTGCTGGACGGCACGTTCGCCCTGGACGGGGACCTACCGGTCAACCCGGACGGTGGGCTGAAGAGCTTCGGCCATCCGGTCGGCGCCAGCGGCCTGCGTATGCACTATGAGGCCTGGTTGCAGCTCCGGGGTGAAGCGCCGGTGGAGCGACGGATCTCGACTCTCGCCGATCGCAGCC
>Ga0233427_10002144_pt1 | contig 19246 bp, 15 predicted proteins | sample SI_118_April2016_5_FD_179885 | JGI IMG/M metagenome (GOLD analysis project Ga0233427, IMG submission 179885) | Seawater microbial communities from Saanich Inlet, British Columbia, Canada - SI_118_April2016_100_MG | ecosystem: Environmental > Aquatic > Marine > Inlet | place: Canada: British...
CGCGGGGGCATCATCCTCGTAGTCATCATCGTCGTCGTAGTCGGCATCGTCAGATACGCCGCCGTCAGACCCGTCGGAGTCAGACCCATCGGAGTCAGCCTCAGGGGCGTCGTCAGCGGAATCGACCACGGGAGCGGTCCGAGCAGCCGGAGCCGGCTTGGACGGAGCGTCACCGGCAGGCTTCAGGGAGATCTTGCCGTTCGGATCCACGTCCTCGACGATCACCTGGATTTCCTGGCCCAACTCGAGGACGTCCTCGACCCGGTCGATCCGCTTGCCGCCACCCAGCTTCGAGATGTGCACAAGGCCATCACGCCCCGGAAGGATGCTGATGAAGGCGCCGAACTTGGTGATGTTCACCACCCGGCCGTCGTACACCGCTCCAACCTCAGCGGTGGGCGGGTCCACGATCAGCATGATCTGCCGCTTCGCCTCGGCCACCTTGGCCCGGTCCGGCGATGCGATCGACACGATGCCGACCATGCCGTCGTCGTCGACACTGATGTCGGCGCCGGTCTCGGCCTGGATGGTGTTGATCATCTTGCCCTTCGGGCCGATGACCTCACCGATCTTCTCCACCGGGATCTCGAACGCATCGATCTTCGGCGCGTTCTCCCCGACGTCGTCACGTGGGCCGGGGATCGCCTCGGCCATTACCGCCAGGATCGTCAGACGGGCTTCCTTCGCCTGGTTCAGGGCGTTGGCCAGGACCTCGGCGGGAATGCCGTCGATCTTGGTATCCAACTGGAGCGCCGTCACGTACTCAGCCGTGCCGGCCACCTTGAAGTCCATGTCGCCGAAGGCGTCCTCCGCACCGAGGATGTCGGTGAGGGTGACGTATTCGCCGTCCTGGTAGATGAGGCCCATGGCGATACCGGCCACCGCGGCCTTGATCGGCACGCCGGCATCCATCATCGAGAGGCTGGACGAACAGACCGAGCCCATTGAGCTCGAGCCGTTGGACGCCAGGACCTCTGACACCAGTCGCAGCGTGTAGGGGAAGTCCTCGAAGCTCGGGATGACCGGAACCAGGGCCCGCTCAGCGAGCGCACCGTGGCCGATCTCACGACGCTTCGGGCCCCTCATGAAGCCGGTCTCACCGGTCGAGAAGGGCGGGAAGTTGTAGTGGTGCATGAACCGCTTGCGGCTGACCGGGTCGATGCCGTCGATCATCTGGTCCATGCGACCGGTACCCAGGGTGGTGAAGTTCAGCACCTGGGTATCGCCACGCTGGAACAGGCCGGAACCATGCGCCGTGGGGATGACCTGCACCTCCGACGAGACCGGCCGGAGGTCACCCGTGCCACGCCCGTCGATGCGGAGGCCCTCGGCGACGATGCGGGACCGCACCGCGACCTTGGTGACCGCCCGGATGGCGCCACCGACCAGACGATCGATCTTGTCCACGTCGGCGAACTGCGGAAGCAGCTCGGCGATCAGCTCAGCCTTGAGGGCCGCCTCAGCGGTGCCGCGCTCGGCCTTGTCGGCAATGGTCTGGGTCGCTGCGATGCGCTCTTTACCAGCAGCCTCGACGGCTGCGAGCACCTCGGGGGTGTAGTCGCCCGTGACCTCGTAGGCCATGATCTCGGGAGCACCCACAGCCGCCACAAGCTCATTCTGGAGCTCGATGACCTGGCTGATGAACTGCTTGGAGAACTCCAGGCCACTGGCCAGGACGGCCTCGTCGACCATCGGAGCACCGGCGTCGTAAATGTCGCAGGTGGCTGCTGTGCCGCCGGCCTCGACCATCATCACGGCGACGTCGCCGTCGTCGAGCAGGCGACCGGCCACGACCATCTCGAAGGCGGACTCGCTGCCCTCTTCGTAGGTCGGGTGCGGAATCCACTCGCCGGCTGCGGACCAGGCGATGCGCACTGCACCGACGGGACCTGAGAACGGGATGCCGGACAGCATCAGGGCCGCCGAGGCGCCGTTCAGTGCCAGCACGTCGTGGGGGTTCTCCATGTCGGCACCGACGACGGTGCCCACGATGTGGACCTCGTTGCGGAAGCCCTCGGGGAACATCGGCCGCAGCGGGCGGTCGATGAGGCGACAGGTCAGGATTGCCGACTCCGGCGCCCGACCCTCACGACGGAAGAACGAGCCGGGGATCTTGCCGGCGGCGTACATTCGCTCCTCGATGTCGACCGTGAGCGGGAAGAAATCCGCACCCGGTCGGGGGGACTTGGCCCCGGTGGCGGTCACAAGGACCGTGGAACGGCCGATCTGAGCCAGGACGGACCCGCCTGCCAGAGGGGCCATGCGACCCGTCTCAAACGACATTGTCTTGTCGGTCCCGGCAAAGGTGCAGGAAACCGTGGTTGCTTCAGTCATGCTCTCTCTTCTCGTAGTCCGCCCGAAACGACTCCGGACGGTTCGATGGCCGCGATCTGCGACTCATCGGGGATGTGGACGCGTGTCGCCCATCCCCACTCATTGATCTGATTGTCGGTCCCGTTGGTCCGGTCCCCGACGCGACACGGACGGCCCAAGTGGCCGTCCGATGCCTGAATCTACCTACCTGCGCAGCCCCAGCTTGGCGATGATCGCCCGGTAGCGCTCCACGTCGTTCTTCTTGACGTAGTCGAGCATCCTCCGGCGGCGACCCACCAGCATCAACAGACCTCGCCGATTGTGATGGTCCTTCTTGTGGACCTTCAGGTGCTCGGTGAGATGGGTGACGCGGTCACTCAGGAGTGCGATCTGCACCTCGGGAGAACCGGTGTCACTCTCGTGCAACCGGTTCGTCTCAATGGTGGCGCCCTTGGGGGGCAGGTTGGTAGGCATCGGAACCTCGGGTATCGGACCCAGCCTCATGGTGCGCTCTGCGTCACCGGAAGCCATACGGAGGGCCGGAGGTGTTGGGTTCCGACCCTGGACGAACCCGGTCGGGCCGTCCACGGGGGTAATGGTACCAGCGGGCCTGTTCGGGACCACCTGGCGCCATCCGACATGCCCGTCGTGGGGACCGGCGGACAGGTGGCCATGCAGACGGCCCGTCAGACAGCCCCGGGGCCAACTGATCCGACCTGCCGGACCGACGTAGTGTGGCGCCATGGCCGCCAGATTCACCCACCTGGCCCTCCCCTGCCGGAACCTGGACGCCACTATCGCCTGATATGAAGCGCACACGCCGATGCGGGCATTCCATCGCCGGACCGACGTGAATGCTGAGGTGGCGTGGTTGGCCGAGGTGGATGCTGCCGCCGTGCTGGGCCGGGCATCAGGTTGCGTCCACTTGGAACCCGCGAACCACCCGCCTCCGGTGGGCTACCTGTGTGCCCTGACCGACCCCGACGGGAACGTGGTGGAGTTCTCCTACGGTCAGGGCTTTTAGGGCCTGGCTGAACGTACTGACAGGACTGCCATTGGCTGACAGGCCCTGTGCCATACCGATGTCATCGGGGCTCTGTACCGCCCTGGTCGGTGAGATCCGACGGCTGTACGTGCCCCGTGGCCCGGAACCGTTCAGCCGGGGTCGATTGCTCCCAGCAAGCGGACCATCTCAACAGCCGCATCGGCGCAGTCAGCGCCCTTGTCGCCCCGGTTCACGTCGGCGCGCTCCATGGCCTGCTCAACCGTGTCCGTCGTCAGCACCCCGAACACCACCGGCACGCCCGTGTCGTGGCCGGCCCGCATGATCCCTGCCGCAGCCTCCCCCGCCACGAAGTCGAAGTGCGGGGTCTCACCCCGGATCACGGCACCCAGGCACACGACGGCGTCATAGCGGCCCGACACGGCCATGGCCCGTGCCGCCAACGGCACCTCGAAGGCCCCGGCCACCCATGCAAGGTGGATGTCATCGTCGGCCACGCCGAGCGACGCCAGTCGGGCGCTGGCGCCGGCCACAAGGCTGTTCGACACGAAGTCGTTGAAACGACCAGCGACGATGCCGATGCGTAGCCCGGAACCGTCCAACGGGGCGTCGATCACCTTCATGATGCGCCCACCTCGCCGACGGCTTCGATCCCGTCGCCGGCTGGCAGCATGTGGCCGAGGCGATCCCTCTTGGTCTCCAGGTACCGGACGTTCTCCGGGTTGGGCGCCGTGTCCAGCGGGACCCGGCCGGTGATCTCCAGGCCGTAACCATCCAGCCCGCCGTACTTGGCCGGGTTGTTGGTCATCAGCCGCATGCGGGTGATTCCCAGGTCGGAGAGCATCTGGGCGCCCACGCCGTACTCCCTGGAATCCACCGGCAGTCCCTGCTGGAGGTTCGCATCCACGGTGTCGAGACCCTCGTCCTGCAACCCGTAGGCCCGCAGCTTGTGGCCGATGCCGATACCACGCCCCTCGTGGCCCCGCAGGTAGGCGACCACCCCGACGCCCTCGGCACCGATCCGGTCGAGGGCCGCATCGAGTTGAGAGCCGCAGTCGCACCGCAGGGAGCCCAGAAGGTCCCCGGTGAGGCACTCGGAATGGACCCTCACGAGCGGGGCATCCACGGAAGCCAGGTCGCCGAGCACGTACGCCACGTGCTCCTCGTCGTCGAGGAGTGACACGTAGGCGTGTGCGGTGAAATCGCCGTACCTGGTCGGGATGCGTGCCGAACCGAAGTGCTCGACCAGCTTCTCGTGCCGCCGCCGATGACGGATCAGATCTGCAATGGACACGAAGTGCAGGTCGTGCTCAGCGGCGAAGGCCTCCAGGTCTGGCACCCTGGCCATGGTCCCGTCGTCGTTCACGATCTCGCACAGGACACCGACCGGCTGGCGGTTGGAGAGGGCACAGAGGTCCACGGCGGCCTCGGTGTGGCCGGCCCGCTTGAGGACCCCGCCGGCCCTCGCCCGCAGCGGAAAAATGTGACCCGGCCTGGCGAACGCTGTCCGCTGTCGGCCGTCGTCGGCGAGTGCGACCACCGTCGCTGACCGGTCCGAGGCCGAGATCCCAGTGGATGTGCCCTCGAGGAGGTCGACCGACACCGTGAAGGCGGTTCGCATCGACTCGGTGTTGTCCACCACCATGAGCGGCAGGTCGAGTGCATCGGCGCGCTCGTCAGACATCGGGGCACAGATAACGCCACTCGTGTGACGGATCATGAAGGCCATCTTCTCGGGCGTCATGGCGTCGGCGGCGATGATGAGGTCGCCCTCGTTCTCACGGTCCTCATCATCGACCACGATCAGGAACTCACCCCTGGCGTAGGCCTCGATGGCATCTTCGATGGTGGACAACGGCATCAGCCGCCTCCTTCATGGTTGGCAGGCTGATTGGAAGGTTGGTTGGTCGACCCGTCGGCGGCCGGATGTCCGTGGTCGGAACCGACCCGGCCGGCGGCCAGCAGGCCTGCCACGTACCGGGCCAGTACGTCCACCTCGACGTTGACCCGGTCGCCGGGAGTACGGCGGCCGAACGTCGTGACCTCAAGGGTGTGGGGGATCAGGGCCACGTCGAATGTGTCGCGATTAACGGATGCCACGGTCAGGCTCACCCCGTCGAGGGTTATGGAACCCTTCTCCACGACCTGACCGGCGAGTTCGTCGGGTAGCCGGAAGGTGAGGCGACGTGACCCGTCGGACAGGCCCTCGACGTGCACCACCTCGATGACGCTGTCCACATGCCCCTGGACCACGTGGCCGCCGAACCTGCCGTCGGCGGCAAGCGGGCGTTCCAGGTTGACGGCCTCTCCCAGCTCCATGGCGCCCAGGGTGGTGCACTGAAGGGTCTCGGGAACGGCATCCACGGCGAACCAGGCGTCCCCCCACTCGATGACGGTGAGGCAGCAGCCGTTCACCGCAATGGATGCACCGAGGCTGACGTCGGCGAGCACGGTCGCCGCATCCACAACCAGGCGTCGACCGTCGCCGACCGCGTCGATCGAGCGGATGCTGCCGAGTTCCTCAACTATTCCTGTGAACATGCGTCCCGTGCACTCCTGAATGTCTGACCCCGGGCTGCGTGGTCGACGGGACACGACGGGACGCGGCCAGATGTCACGACCACCGGAACCCGACGGGTCCATGGCCGCGGCATGATCGCCGCTTCCGCGTCCTCTCCCATCCGGACTCTGACCGTCGGCTCAGGACTTGCACCTGATCGGCCTCAAATGACGCCTCGCGGCGGGCATCCGAGGTTCGCGGGCTTGTCGGACTGCTCCGACTCACCGCCGGTCGGGACTTTCACCCAACCCCGAGGACTCTGTTGTGCACCCAGCGTACCGGCACCCGATGGCGCCACTCCAGCCGGGGCTCAGTACAGGCCCAGCAGGCGGCCGGACATTGCCAGCACCGCCACCGCCATGACCGGCCGGACCACCCTCGCTCCACCGGAGACTGTGAGGCGGGCACCGATCGCTCCACCGCCGGCGAAACCGACGGCGAGGGCCAGCGCCGGCCCCCAGTCGACCAGGCCACCGAGGATGAACACCGGCAGGGCTGTGACGGTCACCACCGCGTTGACTACCACCTTGACACTGTTGGCCACGACGACGTCGAGACCGGAACGCGAGAGGGTCAACACCAGCAGCAGGCCGATACCCGCCTGGAAGGCTCCCGCGTAGCAACCCACCCCGAAGAAGACGAGGGACGCCACCAGGCCGGTCCAGGGGCGGTCCGCCGCCTTCAGCTTCGGTGGGCGGAGGGAGAGCACGAGGACCGGAACCATCAGGAACCCGAAGACCCGCTCGAATGACTCGGCGGGAAGCCTTGAGATGAGAACCGAACCGGTGAGCGAACCCGCTATCACCGGGACCAGGATCGGCAGGGCCCGCGACACACCCGATGTGCCCAGGCGACGGAAGGTGGCCGAAGCGCTCAGGCTGGAGGCCAGGATGCCGACCCTGTTGGAGCCGTTGGCCACGTCACCCGGCAGGCCCACCAGGACGAGCAGTGGGACGGTCAGGAGCGAACCCCCACCCGCCATGGTGTTGACGGATCCGGCCAGCAGGCCACCGCCCACCAGGAACACCACGTCCAGGAGATCCACCGGTCGATCCCCCGTCAGGCCAGTGCGGACCGTGTATCGGCCACGTCCCGGTGGAGCTGGTCGACCAGGGAATCGAGGCCGTCGAAGCGACGCTGGCCCCGTAGGCGCCCGACGAAGCGGACCCTGGCAATCTCGTCATACAGATCCGGTCCCCCGGAGTCGGGTCCACCCACGTCGAGCAGGTGGGCCTCGAGCAGCAGGGCGCCGTCCTCGTAGAACTGTGGACGGGTGCCCAGGGAGATCGCAGCCGGGAACACCGCCCCGTTCTCGCGCTCGTACCAACCGGCGTACACGCCATCCTCCGGGAGCAGGATGGATGGATCGACGCGCACGTTCGCAGTTGGAAATCCCAGTTCCCGGCCTCGCCTGTCACCCCGACCAACCATTCCCCGGACCTCGTACGGCCTACCCAGCATGGAGTTGGCACGCTCCATGTCTCCTCGTGAGAGCGCACGGCGGATGAAGGTGGAGGAGACCTGCTCGTGGTCCCGGGCCGGGAGGCCATCAGGCCCGACAAGGTCCATGCCGACCACCTCGAACCCAAGCTCGGCTCCGGCCTCGCGCAGCATCGCCACGTTGCCAAGCCTCTGGTGCCCGAAGTGGAAGTCCTCCCCCACGACCACCAGGCCAATTCCCATACCGTCGACCAGCACGTCACGGATGAAGGAGTCGGCGGACTCCCCAGCCCGTTTCTCGTCGAACGACAGGACCAGCGTCATGTCGACACCGGTCGTCGCCAACTGCTCCAGCTTCTGGTCGATGTCGGCGAGGAGCAATGGAGCCGACCCGGGACGAACCACGCTGGCCGGATGCCGGTCGAAGGTGAGGACCGCCGACGTGAGGTTCCGTTCGACCGCCAGGCGGCGAACCTCGGCGATGACCTTCCTGTGACCCGTGTGGACACCGTCGTAGGCGCCGATCGTGACGGCGGTAGCGGTCGCCGAAGGGTCTCTCTGACTCAGGTCCCGGCGGATCTCCACGGCGACGAGGCTAGCGAGGAGCCACGGGTGGCACGGTCAGCGGAACTCCCGGTCAGGAACCAGCCGGGGCCAGCACCATCACCGGTCTGGCTCGACCCCCATGCGGTTCGTAGACCGCCAGCAGGCTCCCGTCAGGCCCGTAGACGGGCCACGGGCCCTCGTCTCCGGTCCCATCGGCGAGCCCGAGGGCCTCCAGGTCCAGGGGTCGGCCGAACGAGATCTCCAATGCCGTCGCCTCATCCACGTTCACGCCGGCCAGATCCCTCAGGACCTCGGACATCGACAGCAGCACGGGCGCCTCGAGCGGATGCGCATCGGCCAGGGTGAAGGATCCGACAGCCGTTCGGCGGAGGTCCCGGAGGTGGGCACCGCCGCCCAGCGCCGAACCCAGGTCGGCGGCCAGGGTGCGTACGTAGGTACCGGACGAGCACTCCACGACCGCGTCGTAGACCCCCGGATCGCCAGCAGGGCTGACGTCGAAGCGGACCACCGAGACCGGTCGGGCCTTGCGCTCCACCTCACCACCTTCACGCGCTATCTCGTAGAGACGTCGACCGTCCACCCTCACCGCTGAGACCATGGGTGGGATCTGTTCGATGTCACCAACGAAACGACGGGCGGCTTCGACCACCTGGTCGGCTGTAACCGCCGACATGTCGTGGACCGCTGTCACCTCGCCCGAGGCATCCAGCGTGGTGGTTTCGCTCCCGAGGACGACACGGCCCTCGTAGCACTTGGGTAGGAGGGTCAGGAACCGGAGGAGGCGGGTGGCCCTACCCACCCCGAGCACCAGCACGCCGGTTGCGTCTGGATCCAGGGTTCCCGAGTGGCCGACCTTCCGGGTGCCCAGCACGCCGCGGGCCTTGGCCACCACGTCGTGACTGGTCCAGCCGGCTTCCTTGTCGATGACGACGATCCCGTCGGGACCGGCCGGCCCAGCCCCACGACCGGCCACGTCATTCCTCCTCGTCAGACGAGGCGCCGTCTTCGCCGCTTCCGGCAGGCCCCTCGCCGGAGGAATCCAACCCACGGAGGATCTCCTCGATCCGATCGGCGGACCGGGCCGTCTCGTCGACCACGAAGACCAGCGGGGGAACCCTGCGGAGCCTCCCCTGGTCGCCGATGGCACGGTGCAGGCGGGGCCTCAACTCGCCGAGGGCCTCCAGGAGCTCTTCGTCCTCGGCATCCGAGGTCACGTACACCCGGGCCATACTCAGATCACGATCGGTCTCAACCGCTGAAATGGTCAGGAAGCCGAGGCGGTCATCGTCGATCCGCTCGAATTCCCCGGCCAGTATCCGCACCAACAGCTCGTTGAGCTTGTCGGCCCGGTCGTACCCGCGGGCGCTGCCAGAGGGTCGGCGGCCATGCGGCGCTCCACGTCCCATTGCCTGCCCCTAGGTGCGGGGAATCTCCCGATCCTCGAACGTCTCGATGACGTCGCCTTCCTTCAGGTCCTGGTAGTCCGAGAGGCCGATGCCGCACTCGAATCCCGACTGGACCTCCCGCACATCCTCCTTGAAGCGACGCAGCGAGCTGATCTCGCCCTTCCAGATGATCGTTCCATCGCGCAGGAAACGAACCTTGGAGCCACGGGTGATGGTTCCATTCGTGACATAGCAACCGGCGATCCGACCGATCCGGGGAACCGAGAAGATCTCCCGTACCTCGGCATCGCCGGTCACGACCTCCTCTAACTCCGGGGCGAGCATGCCGAGCATGGCTGACTCGATGTCCTCGATCAGCTTGTAGATGATCTCGTACGACCGGATCTCGACGTTCTCGACGTCGGCCAGCTCCCGGGCCTTGCGCTCGGGCCGGACGTTGAAGCCGATGATGGTGGCGTTGGAGGTGGCTGCCAACTGGATGTCGTTCTCAGTGATCCGGCCGACGGCACGGTGCACGAACGCCAACTTGACGTCCTCGCGCTCCAACTTCCGGAGGCTTTCGGTGACAGCCTCCAGGGAACCGTTCACGTCGGCCTTGACGATCAGGTTCAACGTCGCCGTCTCGCCCTTCTGGATCTGGGTGAAGATGTCCTCGAGACGCGCTCCACCCGAAAGGGCGTGGGCATCTCGGCCGATGTTGGCCTGACGACGCCAGTGGCCCCGCTTGTCGGCCACCCGGCCTGCGATCTTCTCGTTCGGCGCAACCACGAAGCCCTCGCCCGCATCGGCGACATCGGACAGACCGAGCACCTGCACCGGCATGGACGGGCCAGCCGACTTGATCTGCTTGCCGTCAGCGTTGGCGAGAGCCCTCACACGGCCCCAGGCGGCACCCGCCACCAGCGGGTCCCCGACCTTGAGCGTGCCGCGCTGCACCAGGACCGTTGCGACCGGGCCGCGCCCCACGTCCAGAAATGACTCCAGGACGACGCCCTGCGAGCGACCGTCGGGATCGGCGCGGAGGTCCTCGATTTCGGCCACCACGTTCAGGTTGTCGAGAAGGTCGTCGACGCCCAGGTTCTGAAGGGCCGAGACCTCCACGACGATCGTGTCGCCTCCCCAGGATTCCGGCACGAGACCGTGCTCGGCCAGCTGGCTCAGGACCTTCTGCGGATCGGCGTTGTCCCGATCGATCTTGTTCAACGCCACGATGATCGGCACATCCGCAGCCCGTGCGTGGCTGAGCGCCTCAATGGTCTGGGGCATCACCCCGTCATCAGCGGCCACGACCAGCACGACGATGTCGGTCGATTCGGCACCACGTGCCCGCATGGCGGTGAAGGCCTCGTGACCGGGTGTGTCGATGAACGTGAGGCTCCGACCATTGCGTTCAGCCTGGTATGCGCCGATGTGCTGGGTGATGCCGCCGGCCTCGTCGTCCACGACGTTGGCGTTGCGAATCCGATCCAGCAACAGGGTCTTGCCATGATCGACGTGACCCATCACGGTGACGATCGGCGGGCGGATAGGTGCCTCGTCGTCCTCAAGGTCGTCAACGACATCGAGCAACTTGAGCAGTTCGACCTCCTGCTCCTCGCCCGGATCCACCATGCGGATCTCTACGCCCAACTCGGCGGCGAACAGCTCGATCATGTCGTCGGAGAGGGACTGCGTGGCAGTGACCATCTCGCCCTGCTCCATGAGGAACCGGACCACGTCAGCGGCCGTGCGGTTCAGCATCGGACCAAGGTCCTGGCCGGTGCAGGAACGCTCCACCACGACCACGCCGTCGGGTACGGCTGCATCATCGGGTGTGTAGGCGGGAACGTCCATCGGCTGGAGTTCCTCGCGGCTACGACGGCGACGTCCCTTGCGGCGTGGTGGACGACGGCCACCGGGGCCACCACCGGGACGGCCACCAGGACCACCACCGGGACGGCCACCAGGACCACCACCGGGACGGGCACCTGCGCCTGGCACAGACTCGCGCGGTCCTCCACCCATCGGCGGGCGACGGCCCACCGGTGGTGGGCCGACACGGCGACCGGGAGCGGGACCGGTCGGAGCCGGCGTACGACGTCCACCCAATCCGGGTGGCGGCGGGATCGGCTTGCCGGATGACGACACGGGCTGGCCGGGAGGAGGAGGAATCATCTTGCCGGATGCGGACAACGGCGGAGTGGAGCCGGCCGGCGGAACCGGTGTTGCATCGGGATCGATGACCCTCGCTGCCAGGTCCGGAACGGTCGGGCCGTCATCGCGCGGCGTCGGTTCGACATCCGGTTGGGCGAGGGCGGGATCAGGTTCAGCGATCTTTCGGGGCGGCCCCGCTGAACCGGTGGAGGTGATGACGCGCCTCGGGGCCACTGGCTCGGGCTCAGCCACGACCTCCTCGGCCACAACAGGCTCGGAATCGGCGACAGGTGCGACCTCGGCCACAACAGGCTCGGAATCGGCGGCAGATGCGACCTCGTCAATGGCGACAGGGTCGGGTGCAACTACTGCTTCGACGACCGCCGCTGGCGGGGCGGGCTCAGCGACCGCCGACTCCTCGACAGATGGGGCGGCGCTGTCTACAGGACTCTCGTCGACCGGCTCGGCCTCTTTTGCCTTGGACTTGGCGGATTTGGCGAGCTTTGCAGGGTCCTCCGGCTGGACGTCACGCCTCAGACCCTCGCGGTCGGCCTTGCGCCTGGCCCGATCTGCGTGGGCCTCCACCATGCCGGAGGAATGGCTCTTCACCCCGATACCCAAGGAGATGCAGAGGTCAAGCATCTCGGCGTTGGTCATCCCCATTTCGCGCGCCAATTCGTAGACGCGGATGTTCTTCGGCACGGTGGTTACGACGTCCTGTCTGCTGCTCGGGGGCTGATCGGGCAATTCTGTTCGTTCATGGGTCGATCCCCGTTTCGACGGGGATCGACAGCGGTCCGGAACTGACCGAACCGCCATCTGACGCTATCGCTTGAAGGCTTGGATCACCCGCCGCCCCACGGCAGACCGCTAGGGCCTGACCGAAACCTTCGGGCGAAATGGTCCGGCGAAACGCCCTGGCCAGATCACCCGAGCGCAGTGCGCCCATGCAGGATTCCGTCGGGTGGAGCCAGGCTCCACGCCCCGGTGCCAGTCGGTCGGCCACCGGGCGGTCGACTCCGGTCGGCCACGTCAGCCTGACCAGCCCAGATGCCGGGCCAGCTGTCCTGCAGGCGATGCAGGTTCTCTCGGGACCGCCTCCCATCAGACGACCGCCCTCGTTGGCCGCCTACTCCTCTTCTCCACCTTCGGTGGCTGCCTCGGTCCATTGGCCGGCTGAGACGGCAGGGCCGCCCTCCGCCGGCTGCCAGGCCTGCTCACCGGTCTCGTCATTGACGACCCATTCGCCCTCAGCCCACTCGACGTCGGCGTAGGCCGCCTCCTGGGCGACCTGGGTCTCGCTCTTGATGTCGACACGCCACCCGGTCATGCGCGCCGCCAGTCGGGCGTTCTGGCCCTCCTTGCCGATCGCAAGCGAGAGCTGGTAGTCGGGCACGATCACCGTTGCGGTACCGGTCTCCTCATCGATGAGGACCTCCTTCACCTTCGCCGGAGACAGGCCCTTCATCACGAAGTCAGCCGAATCCTCGGAGAACGGGACGATGTCGATCTTCTCGCCACGCAACTCGTTGACGACCATCCGTACCCTGGCTCCACGGGCACCAACACAGGCGCCGACCGGATCCACGTTGGGATCGTTCGACCAGACGGCGATCTTCGTACGGTGCCCGGGCTCGCGGGCGCATGCACGGATCTCCACCACGCCGTCGGCGATCTCAGGGACCTCCAACTCGAACAGGCGCTTGATCAGGCCCGGGTGGGTGCGGCTGACCACGATCTGCGGGCCCTTCGCCGTCTTGCGTACCTCCACGATGTAGGCCTTCATCCTGGCGTTCGCCTCGGGCCGTTCGAACGGGACCTGTTCCGCCTGGGGAAGCAGCGCCTCGACGCGCCCCAGATCCAGCAGGGTGTACCTGGCATCGGTCTGCTGGATCATGCCGGTGACGATGTCGCCCTCCCGGCCGGCGTACTCCTCGTACTTGAGGTCCCTCTCGGCCTCACGGATCCTCTGGGTCATGACCTGGCGGGCCGTCTGGGCGGCGATCCTGCCGAAGTTGTCCGGCGTGACGTCGAACTCATCACCGTCGGGCTCGCCCTCCTCGTCGATGTTCTGGGCCATGACCCGGATCGCCATCGTGTCCGGGTCGATGGTCACCCAGGAGAACTCCTCGGCACCGGGAGTGCGCTTGTAGGCCGACTCCAACGCATCTGCGAGGGCGGCGAACAGCATGTCGACCGAGATTCCCCGTTCGATCGCCAGAGCCTCCAGGGCCTCCATCATCTCGGGATTCATGACCCGACCTTCCTTCCCGGGGCGTCTGTAACGCCCTGATCCTTCCCCTTGCGCTCCGACTTGGGCTCAGGGGTCCATACGAAGACTGTGTGCGCCTTCAAGATCTCATCGTGACGGAACACCCGGCTCGACCCGTCTGCGGATCGCACCTCGATGCCGTCCTCGTCAGCGGATTCCAGGACGCCGGTGGCTCTGCGGGGTCCGTCCATCCCGGGCCGGGTCTTCACGGCCACCTCGCAACCGATCGCCCGTTCGAACTGGGCCGGCCGCCTGAGGGAGCGTTCCAGGCCCGGGCTGGTCACCTCGAGCGTGAAGGTGCCCGGTATCGGCTCCTCGTGATCGAGTGCCCTGGACATCTCGCGGGTCAGCCCTGCAATGGCGTCCATGCCGATGCCATCGGGATGGTCGATCACCAGGCGGAGCACTCCGCCCTCGTACTCGACGTCGACCAACTCGACGCCGATCCGTTCACAGAGGGGTGCGGCCATGGCGTCGATCCGATCGGTCACTGCCATGGTGCATCCTCCTCCTGGTTTCCACGGGCCGACGCCGTCGCCGGACCCTCCTGTTCGCACGTTCCAGCCCCGATACCGAAAACAAAAGGCGTGGGCAGAGCCCACGCCTCGTCGGAACACCGGCGATGTACGCGCCAGAGAGCATACCGTCGGAGTCCGTTACCACCTAGGGGTCTGATCCACCCATCGACCGGCGGGCCCACCGGTCTGCCGACGCGCCGTCAGACCCGTCGGATCAGGCGCCGTGACGCCGGATGAGGTCGATCCTGGTACCGGCATCGTTCACATCTTCGCCCTGCTCGGCCAGGAGCCGTTGGCGGTCCCGTTCGGCCTCACGGGCCGCCTTCTCGGTATCCACACGGGCCAGAGCCGCCTCAGCCCCCTCCGAGTGGATCAGCTCGGCCCACTCCACGAGGGCATCGACCATCTCGTCCTCGGCCACCACTGCGGCGTTACGGCCCTTCACGAACAGGTGTCCACGCCTGTACCCCGCAGCGATTCCCAGATCGGCGTCGCGGGCCTCACCGGGACCGTTCACCACACAACCCATGATCGCCACCTGGAGGGGAATCTCCCGATCGGCAAAGGCGGCCATGGCGTCAGCGGCGACAGCCACCACGTCGATCTCGGCCCGACCGCAACTGGGGCAGGCGATCAGGTCCACGTTCTTTCGCTCGCGGAGGCCCATGGCCTCCAGGAGCGCCCGTCCGGCCCGGGCCTCCTCGACGGGGTCGGCCGTGAGCGAGTACCGGATCGTGTCGCCTATCCCCTGTGCCAGCAGGGCACCGATGCCGGCTGACGACTTGATGAGGCCGGCGGGCGGTGGCCCGGCCTCGGTCACGCCCAGGTGCAGCGGGTAGTCGGTCACCTCGGAGAGCTGGCGGTACGCCTCGACCATGATCGGGACGCTGGAGGCCTTCACGGAGATCTTGATCAGGTCGAAGTCAACGTCCTCGAAGAAGCGGATCTCGTCGAGGGCTGATTCGACCATCGCCTCGGGGGTGACCCTGCCGCCGTGCTTGGCGTAGAGGTCCGGATGCAGCGAACCACCGTTCACGCCGATGCGGATCGGAACCCCCCGGTCGCGGGCCTCGCTCGCCACGGCCCGGATGTGTTCAGGCTTGCGGATGTTGCCCGGGTTGAGGCGGAGACAGTGCACGCCGGCCTCGAGCGCCGCCAGGGCCAACCGGTACTGGTGGTGGATGTCGGCCACGATCGGAACCGGCGACCGTGGAACTATCCGGGCCAGCCCCTCGGCGGCCTCCAGGTCGTTGCAGGTGCAGCGCACGATGTCCGCGCCCGCCATAGCCAGGTCGTAGATCTGCTGGAGGGTCGCCTCGTGGTCGGCTGTCCGGGTGATGGTCATGGACTGGACCGTGATCGGTGCTCCACCGCCGACGGGCACGTCGCCGACCATCAACTGCCGGGTGGATCGACGCTCAGCCGCTGCGAGTACCTCCATGGAAGCGAGGCTACCGGTGGTTGGTCGACCGCTGCCCCGGGCCGTTCAGCCGAAGTCAGGCAGGTCCACGATGTCGCGGTAGAGGGCCACGACGGCGACGGCGACCAGCAGCGTGACCACCGCCCAGGTGAGCGGAACCAGCTTCTGCGCATCAGCCGTATAGCGGCGGCCTCCCACCGACCGGATCCGCTCATAGGTGGCAATGGCCACATGTCCACCGTCCAGTGGCAGCAGCGGGACGAGGTTGAAGACCCCGATGAACACGTTGACCAGGATCAGGAACCAGAGGTAGGTGGTCCAGCCGTCATCGAGCATGGCGTTGCCGAGGCGTGCCGCTCCGTAGATGGAGAGCAGCCGATCCTCGTCGGCCGGGTCCACGCCGGGGTCCGCCACCTGGACCGAGCCGCCAGCGCCGCCGGAACCGACAGGTTGCGGCCCCTCCACCGATTCGTCTCCACCTGTGAGGAACGAGACCAGCCCGTCCGGCGTGAAGAACCCGACCAGGCCGTCGACCGACATCCCGACGAGGTCGACGAAGCGGGCCGTCGCCTCGACCCCGGCAACGACCGGGCCGAGGGTCTCCATGGGCCGATCAGGGCCGACGCCGAAGAAGCCGTCGACCGTGCCGTCGACCATCAGCCGTTCCCCGATCCTCACGTTTCGGCTCGAAGTGGCCCCGTCCCTCTCAAGGACCACAGCCACGTCTCGACCCGGAAGTCCCCGCACCACGACCCCGAAGTCCTCGAAGCCGAGAGTCTCCATGCCGTCCACCGACACGATCCGATCACCGGAACGAACGCCGATGGATGCGGCGGCCGAGTCGGACACGATCTCACCGACCACCCATCGGGTCGGGTCAGGCCGCCCGATCGCCACATAGACGAAGAACAGCAACGCCAGTGCGATGGCGAAGTGCATCGCCGAACCCGCCAGGGCGACCGCCATCCGCTTCGGATACGACTGCTGCCGGTACGTCCGGTGCTCCACCGCCGGATCCACGAGGTCGAGGCTGCTCATACCCGTTATCCGGACATACGCGCCGGCCGGAATGGCCTTCACGCCATAGGTGGTCTCGCCCCGGCGCATCGACCAGAGTCGGGGCCCGAAGCCGATGAAGAACTCGGTCACCTGCATGCCGGCCAGGCGTGCCACCACGAAGTGTCCGAGCTCGTGTAGCACCAGCATCACGACGAACGACGAGACCACCACAAGGCCCGACACGCCCCCGATGAGCCCGAAGGACACGAGCGCCCCGATGAGCAGCGCCAGTCGGATCCGGTCGTTGCCTGCAGCGCCGTTGTGACCGTCCACTCCGGGACCATCGGCCTCCACAGCATCGCGGCGACCATCCGCTCCCGAAGCAGCCACCTCCGTCGTCACGGTCAGGTCCGGGCAGCGACGAGGGAGCGGGCCACGACCCGGGCCCGCAGGTCCACGTCGAGCACGGTCTCCAGATCGTCAGCGGAGTCACCTGTCCAGAGATCGAGGGCCTCAGTGAGCAGTTCGGAAATGCCCACCCAGGACAGCGCCCCATCCAGGAAGGCCTCGACGGCGACCTCGTTGGCCGCGCTCAACCAGGCGGGGGCCGTCTCACCCTCACGGCCGGCCACGAACGCCAGATCCAGACAGGGAAAAGCCTGACGGTCCGGAGGCTCGAAGTCCAGGCGGCCAGCCTCGGTCCAGTCGATCTCGCCATAGGCGACGTCCAGGCGGTCCGGCCACGCCAACGCGTAACCCATGCATAGCCGCATGTCGGGTCTGGACAACTGGGCGATCGTCGCCCCGTCCGAGAACGTGACCATGGAATGGACTATCGACTGCGGGTGGACCACCACGTCGATCCGGTCGTAGTCGATCCCGAAGAGCTCGTGTGCCTCGATCACCTCGAGGCCCTTGTTCATCAGGGTGGACGAGTCAATGGTGACCTTCGGGCCCATTGTCCATGTGGGGTGGGCCAATGCCTGCTCGACGGTCACGGTCGCCAGGTCCGCAGCCGTTCGGCCACGGAATGGTCCTCCGGATGCGGTCAGGACAATGCGCGACACGCGCTCGGCCACATCGTTGGAGCGAAGGCACTGGTGGATCGCACAGTGCTCGCTGTCCACGGGCAGTAGTTCGGCCCCCGGCGTGGACCTGACCCTCTGGACCACCGGGCCTGCGGCGATCAGGGACTCCTTGTTTGCCAGGCCGAGGCGCCTGCCGGCCCCGAGGGTCGCGAGCGTCACAGGAAGACCGGCGAACCCGACCACACCATTTATCACCACCTCGGCAGTGACGGCAGCCTCGGCCATCGCATTCGGGCCCGCCAGGACCTCGGTGCCAGCCGGAACCCCCGCTGCCACGGAGGCGGCCAGGGAGGCATCAGCAATGGCGACAACCGGGGGTCGGAACCTGGTTGCCTGCTCGATCAGCAGACCAACCGAGCTGGCGGCGCCGATCGCAACCACATCGAACTCGTCAGGCTGGTCGGCGACCACTTCGAGCGTCTGGGTGCCGATCGAACCGGTCGACCCGAGTACGGCCACCGAGGTAACGGGCATGGAGCGAGCCTACCGACGGGGCCCCGGCCACCGGGATCGCGTCAGGTAGCGAAGAGGTCGAGCAGGCGAGCGGTGTAGTAGGTCGCCGGCAGGACGAACAACAGGGCATCGAACCGGTCCATCAGGCCTCCATGGCCGAGGAGGATCGAACCCATGTCCTTGATGCCGAGATCCCTCTTGATCATTGATTCGCACAGGTCGCCGGCCGGTGCGGCGAGGGCCACCACCAGACCCAGGATGAATGCCGAACCCAGGTCGCCCGGGTCCTGGCCGAACGGCGTGATACGTCCCACCACCAGCATCGCAACGGCGAAGGTGGTGACCATTCCCCCGATCAGACCCTCCATCGTCTTGTTGGGGCTGACGGCCGAGAGGGGACTACGCCCGAGCATCCCGCCCACCACGAAGCCACCGGTGTCGTAGCCAATCGTGCACAGCACCGCTGCCAACAGCATCCCGATCCCGTTCGGATCGGTCAGCATCATCCCTACGAACGACCCCAGCAGGCCCACGTAGAGGACGCCGAACAGGGTCACCGAGACATTCAGCATCGGGGCCTGACGGTCAACGCCCGTCAGGTACCAGAACAACGTGAACAGCACCGTCAGCCCGAGGATGAGCGGTACAGCAGCCTCGAACCTCCAGTAGGCGCCGAGGTTCAGCGCAGCCACCGCTGTGATGCCGAGAAAGGAGGCTGGCTGGTATCCGGCACGCCTCACCGCTAGGAAGAATTCCGCTGCGGCCATCACCAGCAGCACGGTGGTCAACGCCAGCGTGGCACCGACGCCGATCTTGAATGCCACCAGTGCCAGGGCGCCGAGGCCGACACCACTGACGATCGCCAGCGGAACATCCCGACCGCCGCCCGACCCGCCACGACCGGACGGACGCTGGGGAGGCGGTGACACCGGCTCCTCGGCCGGGGGTGCATGCACCTTCTCGGCTACGCCGAAGTACGGCAGGGGTTCGTCCGGTGGCAGCAGCGGCGGATCGAACTCGGATCCGCTCGCCGATCCCAGAGGCCCATCGTCAAAGAACACGGCAGCGGCCTCG
>Ga0233427_10002146_pt1 | contig 19218 bp, 18 predicted proteins | sample SI_118_April2016_5_FD_179885 | JGI IMG/M metagenome (GOLD analysis project Ga0233427, IMG submission 179885) | Seawater microbial communities from Saanich Inlet, British Columbia, Canada - SI_118_April2016_100_MG | ecosystem: Environmental > Aquatic > Marine > Inlet | place: Canada: British...
TTTCTTCATAACTTATTTTCCTATTGCGGTTGTTTCGTGTCACCACTTACATTCTGTAATATACCCCTGCACTTTCAAACATTCTATAGAAGGTATTGTTCGCCCCCGACCTAATGAAAAGGTAGTCAACGCCACCCCGGCGTTCAGCCTGACAAGAACTGGCTTATGGCTGAAATTACCCTGGCACCAGCGGATGCATACTTTTTCAAGCACGGGCAGTGGAGGATTAGAGCAGCGTTAAGAAAATTCTATTAGGTGGTGGGGTAGGGTTGGCTGTTGTTTTTGCCATATTGGCGTGTATCCGAGTGACGGGTAAGGCTGTAGTTCCGCTGCCGCCTATGATCATGGTCGCTTCCCGAACAACATCACCGGCCGAGCGCCTCTTGCCTGCCTCTAGAAATTCCTTCAACCAGCGGTAATACAAATTCTGATTGATCCCTTCTTTCCGGCACCATTCAGCAATGCTGTCTTCACCGCGTAGACCTTCTAAAACAATACAGATCTTCTCTTGGGCTGAATAACCCCTTCGGGTCGCACGGGGTATGTCACAGACCGTTTTCTCAGCACTGTCTTTTTGTGTTCGATTCTTTGTATTCATCATTAATCCTCTTCGGTTAACGATGAACCAAAACCCTCTCTTAGACAATCAGACCATTTGGTCCAACTGGGGCTGACGGGATACAGTTGACCTTCTAATACAATACGAATTTTCTCTTGTGCCAAATACTTCCCACGGGCCTTACGATGTATCGCTTTGACTCACTTTTCTGAGTTTGAGTGTTTCATTTTGAGACTCTAATTAATAGTAATCAATTAACAGATGTCTCTTTCAATAATTAACCCTTTTTGGCCCCATATGTTCTGACAAAATACAATATAACAAGCAAACTACTGGCTGGCGAATAACCTGTACAATCGTCCTCATGAGTGTTCGATCACCGATAACTTGATCTTGCGCTTTCGAGCCGCGCTATTCCCGATTTTCATCATGCTGACTGCATGCGCGCATGATCAAAGTAACTACATCAATTCGCCGCTGAGTAATGCGATTTACTTGCCTAACTCGGATGTCACAGTGCAAATCGCGAGCCTGAGTAATTGTACGCACTCAGATAGTAACGAGCTCCATCTCAACTCCGGGGAACCAGTTTACGTGATCGTGCACGGTTGCTTCTCTTCGGCTGGCAGGTTCCGCTCTCTGGCCGATGTGTTCGCGTTTCACGGCCAACAAACCGTCTGTTTCAACTACAACGATCGCGACAGCCTGACGAAAAGCTCGAACGAACTGATCGCGGCGACTGAGAAATTGTCTGCCGTTCTTGAACAGCCCGATATCACCTTGATCGGACACAGCCAGGGAGGACTGGTGGCCCGGCGCGCACTGACTGTAGAGCGGGACCACATTGATATTGGCGATGTCGACGTCGGCCTGGTGACCATATCGGCGCCCTTCGGGGGAATTGAGGCGGCGGCCCATTGTGGATCAAAGACTGCGGTGTGGTTGTCGCTGGGGCTTGTCAAACCAGTTTGCCACATCATCACAGGCGACAAGTATCGCGACATCTCTGCCAGTTCCGATTTCATATTGGAGCCGGGGCAGCTCGTCACGTCGGTCGACAAACACGTCAAGATCATGACGGACGAAGCAAACACTTGTCGCATTTATGACGAGGAGGGCGACTGTGTTGAAGATGACTTTGTGTTTAGCATCGACGAGCAGAAGCAGCCAAAGGTCGATGCGCAACCCGGGTTGGAGTCGATCATGGTAAAAGCGGGGCATGTGGAAATCATAGGTGACGCGCAGACAGTGCCGGACAAGCTGATCGAGATATTGCAACAACAGGGTATTCTGAGACCGACGCCAGCAAAAGACGTCGAGCAATTGGCGAAATTGCTTGTGGACCTCTATTTATCGCCGTAATCGTGTTGCTAAGAAATACAAAGGGTGTTGAGTAGACCTCTAAGCACACTGGTATGACTGACTCCTGTGCGCTTGGCTACTTGCCATAAGTCCTGCTAAAGCCATTCTGGTGCATGAACAAGGGCAAACCCCTGATTCATTAAAAAGATCGTACGAGAAGAGTATAGGCAGCATTAACGCCCCTTCCTGCCACAACCTACTATCAACACTTGGCCGCTATCAATAGTGGAGCGCAGTTAAGTTTCGCCATCAATCACTATAAATAAGCTAATTGCTCTTACATTTACTATAAATCTTCCGCCATTATGATATGGCTAGTTAGTAAAACCCTCCCAGACAGCAAAAGGCCCTACCAACTTCATCCTTGGGCAGCATTTGTCGTCAAATTGATGAGTCCCCTTTAGAGTGTTTGGCAATTCGGGTGAAACGCAATCTCAACCCCACCGATGTCATCGATATCCTGAGGGATCTTTTCAGTATTAGGGGGATTGCGGCCTATATCCGCTCGGATAACGGCCTTTAGTTCGTGGCCCAGGCCGTCAGGGACTGGATCACAGCCGTCGGGGCCCCAATAGGGACTCCGTTTAATAGTTTTATAGACCCTTTGTCATTCTGTCAGCCGATTTTCTTGATGGGATCCTCCACCTTCAAATTCTTATAACCCATCAGCTGGGCTGTTTGTGTGTGTTCTTATTTCAATGTCTTAAGGGGGCACGCATCGTTCCAGTAAAAAGGGGAATCACCTGGGAATAGGGGATGGGACCCCTATCAAAAGATCGAACTTCGATTTCTGACTGTGCTGTCAGTGTGCTGTAACTGAGTCCACTCCAGTCCATTCAGGTCCATGTGCGTGGAATTGGTGCCCGAGTTAATAGATTGGAGTGCTATTTTTATAGCGTTTTATGAAGATATTGGTCGGGGTGAGAGGATTCGAACCTCCGGCCCCTGCCTCCCGAAGACAGTGCTCTAGCAACTAATAGTCCGAAAACCCTTAAATAATCAGGCATCAACTCCACGCAAAGTTTCCTGATTAGCCCTGAGGGTTCAGAAATCAGCACAGTTTCAGCACACTTTCAGCACACAAGTTTGCACTGTTGTTGGCTGTAAGACAGGCGGGCAGGGGGAGTGGTAACAAAAAAAGGTGGTGCAAGTGGGGTATAGCCTCAACCCAGTAGTTACCCCTACTGAACCCCATAATCCTGGATATGCCCCCCTTTTATTGGCTCTGAGAGCATATATTGAAGCCTTTGTTGTGAAGATAAACGGTGACCAAAACTAGGTTACGGGGAAGGGTGATTTGCGCCTTGGAAATGACGTCCCGCACACGCACACACCTCAATCAGAGGCATTTAATAACTTTGAACTTTTAGTGGAATAAGAGTAGAACTATCTCTTATGAGAACTGGTACCGCCCGTTATGCCGAGCACTATGAGGTCGCCGCCTACGGTGAGACTATGGTCCGTTGGGGCTATAACCACTGGTGGAGTAACACCTTTTTATTAGGCTTTAGTGCAGAGACCTTCAAGAATCTGGGCAGGACCACCGAAGCTGACATCCGATCCGGCTGGGGTACGGCGAGAGGCATCTTCGATCTCCTTAATGCAGGGCCAAGGTCTGATCAACGCTGTCGATCAGGTCGAGATGTTCCGACCCTTGAGATGTTCGGCTTTGCCAGTACCCCCTGGGCGCGCCTTTGTTACGGAAAAAAATGGCTGACCCAAAAACTCACCGGTTTTAAAAAGAAGTACGTCATCAAGTCCATCCGCAAGTTGATGGACACCTACCGATCAGATTCCTTCAAGATCGATCCTCTCTCCTTCGGCGGCCCCGCCTGGTGGACGCTTTCTGAGTTTTCTTCTATCTACTGATTTGCTGTCTGTTTTTCAAAGCACTGGGTCCTATCGTAGCAATGTCGGTTAGGAAAGTAATTTCAGGAAATGGTTGGATGAAAAGAATCTTCAGAGTCTCTAGGTTAAGAATTGAATTGTCGTTGTCCTGCATTCTGTTGAGTCAAAGGCTCGTCTCCTTCGAGAAAGGCAAACTCCGCGCGGGAATTGGATTACGACTGAATTCATTATTCAGTCGGGTCTTGCGACGAGGCAGTATCACTCTGCTCTTGATGTTTGCGCCCATTGTGTCGAGTGCGACGGAGTTTCTGTGGGCAGGCTTTAGCTTTACCGGCAGATGGGATCAAAGGGATGAGCTTTACCCATATGGCGCAGCCCTCTCAGAGGAGAAGAATTCAAATGGTCTAAGTGTTCTTGATGCCGCAATGCTAGAAGCGATAAGAGGATTCGAGGCTGAAGGTGTCAAACTGAATTTCGATCTTGCGAAAAATGTAAATACGGGTTCGGGCCTGACGCTTGCTCTCGGAGTCGGTGGTGAGCAGATCTTTGAGACTACCACGGTAGTAAACGCAGGGAAATCTGACGAGAAACGAAGTACAACGGTGTATTTCGATGTTATGGCGCGAATTCTGGCATTTGACTGGCAGGCTAAAAAATTGATAGCAGCTTTTCCGATAATTAGTTCACATTCGGAAAGTTATGAGCGGCCTCCTACGTTAGATCAAAAGTCAGAGGCGTTTCGCAAGATTTATACGGATTTGACCTTCGAGAATAATATCATCAAGCGATGGCTGGAAAAGCTGTCTACCACCTCAATAAAAGATTCCTATGGGAATTATTGCGGAATAACCGAGGTGGTGCTGGGAGAACCCGTTCTCAATCTCCTATCAAAAGAGTTCATGAAGCCCGCCACTTATCAGACTCTGGTTGCTCAGACTCTAGAGTCGCTGCTGTCGGAATCCCAATCTATTAGCATCGTGCCCTTTACTTCTGGTGAGGCGGTAGGGGGCGACATGGCCATGCGATTTGCTGATCAAAGGGTGTTAAGCCTAAAAATGCCGGCCCCTGATCTCAATCTGGCTGTTACCGTTAAAAATTTCCGGAATGCGGAGAAGGTGAGCGGTAAGAGAACAGATATTTATGTTGCCGCCTACGTCAATACCGACATTTTTATGGAGGCGAGCGGTCTTAAAAGAGAGTATTTCGATGCAGATATGAAGCATATCCTGCGCGCCTTGCGTCTGATGACAAAAGAGAGAGAGGCAGTGGGACCTATAGATCTCTGGTATGGATATCAGGTGGCCCTTCAAAATCTCTTTGTCCGTTTTTCAGATCAACTGGTCGATCAGGATCCAAAAGTTATTAAGGATTTAAGTCCGGATAAAGACCTCACATCAGATTTCACGAAATTATCGAAAATAATGGAGAAATGTAGATGACTTTTATGCGAGTGTTTGTAATCTTGGCGAGCGTCTTGCTCGCTGTAGGTCTAGCCAAAGCCGAGAATTATCAGACGAAGGCGGCCGGTACTGTGACTTTTCAGGGTAGTTTTTTCAACAAAAAGCCAAAACCCGAGGTGAAGCAGGAGGCGTTGGCTCAGGCAAGGGATGCGGCGTGGGCCGAGTATGTATCGAAAATGTCTGGGGCCACTAAAGACTTGTATCTCAGCATGCGGGACACCTTTATTTCCGATATGGACACCTACGTAACTGTCACAATCGTTAGCGAAGATGTTGATGATAGCGATAAGGCCAAGATGCGCTATACGGTGTGGGTTCGAGCGAAAATTGATGACAGCGCAGTTCAATCAGTATTACGCACCAACTCTGCGGCGGGACAACAAGCTTCTGGGGAGGGAAGCCCGTTTGCGTTCTTATTTGTATCTCGCGAGACAACGAGTAGAAAAGAATTTGAGGACAAGCAAACTGATATCTCTGCATCAGAGTCCAACGCGGTTTCGCAGGAAAGCGTAGCAGTCTCGGGAAGTAGCGTTTCGGAGTCATCTGAACAGTCATCGATGCAGAAAACCACCACTGGTGGATCGACGGAGAAAAAAGCTGACCGCCTCCAATATGCTGTCGCGAGTTCGCAAGATATTAATGCTGCGATTAGCAACGTCCTCGCTACGGCTGGTTTTGAGATAGTGGAATATGACGATGTGGTGTCCTATTGCGGTGGCACGGAGCGAGAAGTCATCATGGAGGAGTTTAGTGAGAGTGATGACATGAGTCGGGAAAGCAGAAAAGGGGCGATTGATGGAAGTCGGGATTGTGAGGTTATGCTGTTCGCGACGGGTACGCTGGATATTGGTCTCGGCGATATAGACCCTGCCAGCGGGAATAGCCGCGTATATGTTTCTGCCCGTGCTCAGGTCTGGAGTCTTGAGAAAAGACTGCCGAAGAAGGTCGCGTCAGTTGGCCCGGTGCAATATGCAGGACTGGGACCTGATGACAAAGTAGCAATGCGGAATGCGCTTAATATCGCCGCCAAAGAGGCAGCAAACGAGATTGTGAGCATTTTGAACGCAAAAGGCATTCGTTAAATTTAAACATGATAGTGAGGAAGAAAACATGATTTGTCGAAATTTCAAAAGTTTTGGGTTCGTAGTTTTAGTGACTTCTGCTATGACGTTCTCGACCGGTGCTTATGCGTTTAGCCTCGGAAATATTACGGAAAGTTTTTCCAACACCCAAGGGGCGACTGAGGAGTCTGAACAAGCACCAAAAATTGACTTGGTGGCGGCTGAAGAAGATGTGGTGAGATTGATTTCTTCTTCTCTGCGGAATCTCACTCTTGCTCAGGCAATCATCTTTGAGGCAATCGGGTTGAAGGAAGAGGCCGCAATCGCGGAGGAGTACGCCCAATCGATGGAGGAGGGTTCGCTAATGGGAAAAAAAGAAATGAAGACAAACATTTCAAGATCAAAAGAGATGAATGACAAGATTGTGGAAAAGCTGGCGGAAAAGCAGGACTTAGGTGAGGATGCGAAGGTAGTGTTCGCAACCTCTCTGCCTCCTTACGCCCAGGGGGCTATTTCGGGAATTCAGGGAAGCCAGAGAGCGATAAGCATTGCACAATCCATTCAGTCAAACCCGCTTAATATCCTAAAGTTCGGAACAGTAGTGTTCGTCGCGAAAGAGGCTCCGGGACTGATTAGTAGCTTTACGGACACAACTGGGGCGATCCAAGACTTTGCTACGTATCAGGGGATCCCGACGGAGGATTTGTCAGAGGTGTCGGGGCTTTAAGAGGGCTGGCGTATATTTAATAATGTCAGCGAATTTTTAAAGGAGTGGCATGAAATCTATTGGGAAAAAAATTGGCCCTGTCCTCTACTTTTTGACCTGTGTTGCGCTTTCCCCTCCGCTGCTTGCTCAAGTCCGATACGTGACGGTAGAGGCGGAGGGTTACGGAAGCGAGAAGTCACATGCGGTCGCCGATGCATTATTGCAGGCAGTGTCGCAAGTGAACGGTGCTGAGGTCGCAGGGCAGACATTGAGTTCAATGAACGAACTTTCCGTCGAGAGTTCTGAGGGTAATGCCTACCTTCTTGCTGAGAGTTTTCAGAGTGCGGTCGCGACCCGCTCGAACGGGGTTATTAAGGCCTGGTCTGTCATTTCAGAATCCCAGGACCCCGAGCGATATGGGCTGTGGACAATTCGAATCGTCGCCGAAGTTTCAAAATATCAGTCTTCCAAGCAACTAAAACGCTTGCGTATGGCTGTAGTGGACTTTCGGATTGATCCCGCGGTGGCCCAAAAAACTGGCGAACAGGTGGCACGGGCGTTTACCCGTACCCTGGAGGATGGCCTGACTCAGACTCGAAGATTCGCGATGCTGGATCGGTCTTTTATGGAGGAACAAACTGCTGAACTCCAGAAAGTCGCGAGCGCAGGTTTTGCGACCGAGGAGTTAGCCCGGCTTGGAAATCGGGCGGGGACAGATTATCTGATCGTCGGCATCGTCACTGAGGCGGGTGTGACGAGCCAGCAGGTGAAACTTAAAACAAGCAACCGAACCATTCAGGTCAATACCATTTCGATGGCAATTTCTTATCGGATTATTGATGCCACGACCACTCAGCTTAAATTCTCAGCCGAGGTGTCGGACGCCCAGCAGGGCGTAGATTCAGCGGCCATGGCGAAAGCGCTAGCCAAGCAGTCCGTTCTAAAGATTTTGAACGCGATTTTCCCGGTGAGTGTACTGCAACTGGACGGTCAGCTCGCCACGCTTGGTCAGGGGGGCGATATGCTCACTGTTGGCCAAAAATTGAAACTCGTGAAGTTGGGTCCACCACTTGTTGATCCTTACACAAAAGAGTCGCTCGGGCGACAGGAGGTCACTGTTGGCGAGGTAGAAATAACCGATGTGCAGGCGAAAACGTCTACGGCCGTCGTGACGCGATTGGATAGCGAGGTGGAAGCTAGTACTCTGATCGTTAGACCTTACGAGACAAAGCCCGCCAGTCTCTCGCCAGTATCGGTGGAAGAAAATACACAGGAAGCGAAGGAAAAGATTAAATCTTTAAAGGAGAAATCAAGTGATGACTGGTGAAAAGAGAACGAATAGACGTCTTTGCTCTCGGGGTTACCTGAGACGTTCGGGCGTGGCTATGATCATTGGCGTTGGCATTTCGGTCGCACCGTCTCATGGGCAGTCGACCCCCGCTTATGAAATTACGGAGGCGGCGACGGTTCAAGCGCTCAGAGTGACCGATCTGATTAATGACTATCTCAATTCAAAGGGTTGGAGCGAAGGTGAGAATGCGATGGGTAGCGGATCAAGCCGAAAAACTTTTTTTGTGGCGGTCGGAGTCGGCACCATCGCCGCGCGGCGGGATAGTGGGGGTTACGTTAGTTCCCGATACAACGCCTTCCAAAAGGCCTTCCTCGCGGCACAGAAGGACATGGTTCAGTTTCTCGAAGCAGATGTATCTGCGGCTGTGGCGAGTTCTTACTCTGAGCCCTCTGCGGCGAGGGAGCAGGAGCGTCTCGATACCCTAATGCGTGAGGGTATGACGCTTGAGGCTGCCAAGGCGCAAGTGGGGGCACTCAGTGCAGATATCGAGGAATACGCCCAGTTCCAGTCAGGGGCGACTGCAGCCACTCAGGCTGAAAAATTGCTGCGATTCGAAATTGATAATGCACTGAGGGAGAGGGGTTTTGATCCAAATCAACCTGTTGATCAGCAGCAACTAGCATCAATTCTCACGCAGGAGCAGTTTCAGAGCGCGGTGAGGATTGTCGCCAACAGCCGTGTTGCGGGATTGCAGGCCTTTAAGATTTTTGAAGTGCTGCCCGAGGGAAATCAGGGGCAAATCGGTGTCGTTGCGATATTCAGCGATCGCCTGCATAACCTTGCTAACGCACTTTTTACGGGTAACTATGATCTCGTGCCCGAGGGCGCTCCGCGGAAACCCCTAAAAGAGCAGATCCCGTTGGATGAAAAGGCGCTGCTCAGCACATTTGGCGTTACTGCCAAAGTTGATGAAAACGGCCAGTTAGCTCTAGTCGCCTACGGCCAGGCCGGCGCAAAAACAGAATCGTCACGATCTCTAAGTGCGGCGGAAGAAAAAGCGCGAGTGGCGGCGATAGCGCAAATTCGCTTCTTCGCAGGTGCAATGGTGAAGACGCTGGAGGAGACCGCAAGTTCAGAAACGATGATGGAATTGTCTTCCGGGATTGTCGATGTGGTCACAGATGAGTCCTATGAGGAAAAAATTGAGGTGTTCGCTGGCCCTATGAAGATCAGTGGGCTCAAGACCATCCATCGCTGGAATACGAAGCATCCGTTGACTGGCCACTTTATCGCGGGCCAGGTCGTCGCCTGGCAGCCCAGTTCTGCCCAGCTCGCAAAAGAGATGAAGCAGCAACTGAACGGGGCGTCCAGCAGTTCGCCGACTAACGAGACCGCGCAGAGCAGTCAGCCAGCCGTGGACGGCAAAGCTGGCTCCTTCACCTCTCAAGGAGCGGAGGGCTCCGACGATTTCTAGTTATGAAAAGCCGCATAAGCAGTCGGAAGGTCTATTTCGCTTTTCTCGTGATAAGTGCGTATGTAGTGCAAATGGGCGCAGCGGGCGCTTTGATAGTGAATACCGATGCGAGCGATCATTGCGAACCTAGACCGAATTTTGTCGGGACTTCGACCGCCCGAACACTTTCGACGTCGTCTCAGCAGCGGGCGGAAAGAAAGTCATGTATCGCCGCTCAGTTAAGACTCGCGCTGTATCTGCAAGAGAGCCGCTCTTGTGGCTCGCCGACGCAAACTGCTGCCCCCCTTGTGTCTCTCGGCGATTTACTTAACTTTGTAATGGCAAATGTTCCTGCGTCCAATCTATCGGTTGTTGCAACTAATACCCAAGAAGTTGCATGCCGGGTGTTACTAAGCGATTCCGAATTTACCGCGCTCCACCATTTGTATATGGATCAGGTCAGTGGGGTAAATCACGACCCGAAACAACAGTGAGGACGTGCAGTTCCGTCGAGGGGAATTTAGGTTTCATTAGATTAAAAGGTGACGGGAGCTGCCCGGCCTGAGGGAGAGAGGTTCCGAATATGAAAATAAAGAGTTTGAGTCCCTTGTTGGGGGTGCTAATCGTGACGAAAAGCTTTGCGCTAGAACAGTGCCCCGCGCCGTCTGCGGTCTGGGATAACTGTGAGGGCGCCTACACCTTCGACACAGGCGAGAAGTACGTTGGTGAATGGAAGAATGACAAGCGTCACGGCAAGGGAATATTGACCAAGTTCGACGGGACATCAATCTCGGGTGAGTGGAGTGACGATCAGCTGATTAGTGCCGGCGCTAGCGCGGCAGGAGGTCAAGGTGGCGCCGAAGACCTCTTTAAGCTGTTGGTCCCCTCTATAGTATTTGTCAAAACAGATGGTGGCACAGGATCGGGCGTAGTCATTGCACCGTCGCTCGTCTATACCAACGAGCACGTGATTTCAGGTGCATCCTATATCAATGTGTATGCGGAGGGAAAAAAATACAAGGCAACTGTTCTGGCTGCGGATGCGGACCGGGACACCTGCATCCTCAGGGTGAACACATCTAGCCTTAAGCCTATAAAAGCGGTACGGTTGTTTGCCGAGCTGAAGATTGGGGAAAAAGTCTACGCGCTAGGGAACCCAGAAGGACTGAAAAATACCTTTTCTGATGGCCTGATTTCCCAGAAACACGAGAAGGAGGGGATGATTCAGACTTCTGCCCCGATTACTTTTGGGTCTTCGGGTGGAGGGTTGTTTGATAGTAAGGGAATACTAATTGGGATCACTTCCCGCGGGCTGCATGGCTCGGGAGCGAATCTTAATTTCGCTGTGCCTGTCGACGCTTTCCAAAAATTGGAATGAGCTCTAGTGGCCTTGTGACCTAATAGGACGCGAGGCAGGTACTGTAATTAAATCAGATCGTGATTAAGATATAACCAATTTAATAGCAATCGGATTGCCTAATTTTGAACATGTTTAAAGACAGTAAATACAAAGCGGGTAGGTTCATCGCTGGCCTTTTTTATTGGCTTTCCGTTGTTGGAATTGTTATTGGCACTATCCCTCTCCTGATCAGCCTTTGGGGAGTGTTTGAGCAATGGCAGATTTATGGCTCTAGGCTACCAATATCCGCCACGATGGTGGGCCTTCTTTATCAGGTATGGATAGTTCTTGGCGGCTTATTCGGAATGGCACTAGCCCAAGTCTTTAAAGCGCATTTCGACAATGCGGACAACTCATTCAAAAAAAACCAGCACTTTTAGGTGACCACATACCACTCTGGTGCGTGTCTGACGCTAAAATTTTTCACGCAGCGCGTCATTACTGCTATAAGAGTTGAGATTGAATTGTTTATTTTTCCGAGGCAGACGCATTAGAAGCGAAAGCAGCAGACTCTTTTTTAAAGCATTAAATTAGAGTTAACGGAGGAGTAAAGGTGAAAATTAGAATTATCCTAGGATTTTTTGTCCTCACTGGATGCTTTACCTCAATTGCTTTCAGCTCGGACTGCAAAAAAAATTGCATTCATACGGGGAAAGTGCTGAAGGGTTTTTGGAAGGGAAGCATGGAAATCCGATAAGCCTCGCGCTTTTTCGTGCCCATTTGATTTATTTCCTCGAGAACCAAAGTCCAACAGGATTTAGATTTAGTGAGTTACCCAAAGAAGAGCAGGATGCATTGGAGAAATTTATTGGGCCGACTGTATTTGGATGGCTAGAGGCGAACCCTGACACAACTAGCCTGAGTGCCGATCAGAGAAAGACTGAGTAATAAAAGGATAACCTAACTTCCTGATCTGTGTGTGATATTTATTCCTACGCTTCCTGATAGTGGCCATATTGAATCCTCACTGTGCCAAGTGAGGGTTTGCAACGGACTCAGATATCTTTAAGTATCACAGGTTCTTGAAATAAAGAGGAATAAATGGTGGGCGCGGCTGGGATTGAACCAGCGACCCCTGCCGTGTGAAGGCGAAGGGCTACTCAGTATATCTAGGAAAACCCCCTTAAAATCAGGCATCAACTCCACGCAAAGTTTCCTGATTAGCCCTGAGTCGTCACAAATCAGCACAGTTTCAGCACACCCCTCCGTTGTTACTGGCTGTTACCTAGACGGGCAGGGGAGCGGTAACAAAAATGGTGGTGCATGTGGGGGTATAGCCTCGACCCAGTGGCCCAAGCCAATATCGCGTGTATGACTTTCTTATATTGCCTCTGAGAGCACATCTCGAGCCCTTTGTTCTAAAAATAAATGGTGACCAAACCGGGGGTATATGGGAAGGGTGGGGTGGCCTAAGGTGAAAGCTGGTGTCAGGAATGTGTAGGTCCTACATTAAATGCCGAACATTTTCCCCGCCTCGACCATGTATCTCTCAGTGGACGAACTTAACGCTCGAGTTATTGACTCTATATCTGCAGATTCATCCCGCTCTGCAACTAGTATTGCTGATGAACGATAGTGCTCGCCACGCAATCGTGCTTCGCTACCGAGTGCTTCAAAATCACTATACCTTTTGAGTAGGATTGGTGTCAGCTGCTCGGTATTCATGCCTCCTGTTCGCTCCGATTCCCGGATACCATCTACTGCTGACTTTGCAAAGAACTCAAAAGTGGCCCATCTTTCGTTTTTGCAGGCGTGTGTTGTTATACAACCCAACACATAGAATTGATGCGCGTAGGCTTCGGTGAATAGCCATGCCGAGCCTTCATCATTTAGGCCAAATTCCTGCACCCTAGTGCGATGAAAGAAGGCGCCAGTCAATGATGCACGAACCCCGCGTCTTATTGCTTCCGCTGTGCGTTTCTTCAGTCCAAACCCAAGCATCGAAATCTCTCCTATCTTTGGGTTACCAACAGTATCGATAATTCTGTGATGCAGCACAAGACTATATCAACGAAAGGGACTTAACAGCCAACTGAGTCCAACTGACTCTTCAGCGAGACTTTTGTCTCCCCTGGAAGATGGCATGGTTGTCACATTTTTGCGCCATCCGGGCGCCATTTGGTTCTCCTAAACTCTCGCCCCTTCCAGACGTTCGTCTGGTTGTTCACCTCTGATCCAGGAGAATCGATGAAACTCGAATTGAGTGAAATATTTCAAAAAGACATAGACCAAGCCCAAGAAACCTTTGACTCACTAGATCAGTTAACCCCGATGGTGATGTATTTATTAGCCATCGTCATTGGGACAACGTTGCGGAACTACATAAACTTTCACCTAGAAGAAAAATCCGATACACCCCTCCCAGACCTCATGGATATGTTCACCGGAATGGGGGGTTGCGCCGAGAACCTCGCCCAATTCGATACCCAGACTTACTATCCAGAAAACCTATCCTGAAAGCCTTTTTGAAGCCCGCCTCTGGCGGGCTTTTCTTTTATGAGTCTCTCTCGTACATTGGAGGGGCAAGAGGCTTCTCAATTGCTTCGACCGCCTCACGACTGAGTGGGTTTTGGCACCGCACTCGTTTGGGGATGGGTGGGTTCAGGAATTGGCGTTTGGCACGGAAGACGAAAACTCAAACGTAGAGCCGAGCCGAAAAAAGGATCGGAAAGAATGGAAGTACGGGAAAGACCCTTTCCGTTGACTTCCTGCTACCCTTAACGGGAGAGATTGCGGCAGCGGCTAAAGTGCAAGGAGACCTTAATCAATTTTTTTATTTCGCAAGAAGAGCCCTCACGTGCTTCCATCATCTATCCTCGATCTTCAACGCCAGATAGCACCGCCCGAGAAGCAGTCGGCAGCGGATTACGCTAAACAAGCGGTCCGCAAGATGCAGGATGGAACCATCTTCGGTGAAAAAGATCGACTAGACATCGCGTTGGATAAATATCTTGATCTTTGCGACAATTTTGTATTCTCTAAAGAAATAATAAAAGCGTACGATGTTAGTAGAGAAGACTTAAAGCAAATATTTATTGAGTTGATGAGTGTTGGGATGGGCTGGCTGAAGGGTCACTACACGCCTCTCTCGACGATTTACTTCCGTGAGCCCCTGATCTACTACGTTCACTCAAAAAAGACAGGTGTTGATCATATGGAAATAGTTTACGATTTGTTGAGATATTGGAACGGCGACATAAGTTGGGAGAAGTTGGCGAAAAAGATAAATGATAATAAAAAACGATAGCGTATCCTAGATTCCTTACAACAGGCGATAGGAGTCTCCTGTTGATCTAGTCTTTTTCCCTTGCGCTAATTCTACGGGCGAGAACCGGCCCCAGACCTAGCCCGTGGTTATACCGTTAGACCCGCTAAACCCCCTGCCTGTATGGCCGGTCGGCCACTATCATCTTTAGATCAGTGAGTCATGCTCTCGCGTGGAACCTTCTTTTTGGCGAATATACGCCTGACTTTGGCGCCGCCGGTCGAGTTTCTCCCGCAACACGAACAGGGCACCTGCATCTGGTTGACTGCACGCCATTATTTCTATCCAATCATATGTTGCGGTCATCAATTTAACTACCACTGTTTATTATTTACAGGACTCACTCCAGCCCTAATCCATAAAGGCAGGGAAAATGACGGATAACTCAACAACCGCAGAAGCGTTAATACCTCAAATTGTTGAGAATCAAGTTGATTATAAGTATCCCGGTGTTGGCCCAGACGAGTTAACCGGCCCGCCTTATTACGATAGAAAAGGAGAAGACCCTGAAGCACCTATTGATAAGATCGTACTCGACGCGCGGTCTCTGCGGACTAAGCTGGAATGGAATCTGAAACATCAAACGACGACTGAGCTTAAGGAAGAGGCGGATAAGGTTCGGCGTAGGGTTTCACGCGGCTCGTCCTCAGCATACGAGAAACGCTCTGAGGAGCAACAATTCTTTAATCGGCCAGAAGCAGGAGCAGATTTTTCTCACTGGGCCTGTATGGCTTACTGGTCTGCGGAAGAGGCGGTAGCCCTTATCCTTGGAAAAGGGCCCAAGCGGGTGAATCTGATCAACTTGGATGAGTACAGCACTCAGGCATCTCCGTTTATCCAAAGATTCAAGAACTTAAAAGAACTCACAGACAGAGCCATTGACGCAGAGGTCGTACCGAAGCAACCTACCCCACGGCAATGGGTTGAGTGGGCCAAGAAGAACAATTTCGAGATTCCCAATGAACTTGAAGAAGAACTAGAACAACTTGAACTTCCCAGTGCGCCAACAGGGGGACTGTTCGATGAGGAAAGCGAAACCTACCCGTCAGAACTTCATATTGCAGTAAAGGCCTGGTCGGTCACTTCGCGCCAAACGGGCAGTACAGATACCCCGAAAGAACAGGTTCGTTTGTGGGTAACGCAGTGGTTCCCCAAACTGTCCAGTGCGGCGGTAGAGCGTATTGCAGTGGTTTGTAATTGGGAAAAGAAAGGAGGGCGGAAGCAGGAAGAATAAAAACCTACCCACCCCTTTTTTCTCCTCTATAGCAATGGTTTAGCGAACCTACCTACCCGTTTTCTGCGGAACCACCCTAACCCTTCTACCTGTTTTTCCATCTTCGGTTGCTCGAAGATTGCGCCTGTGTTCGGTCAAGCCGTGGGCTAGAGGTTGCTCTCGGTATCGCCCGCAACATAGTTACCCATATTACCGAGCCACCCAATACCACAAAGGTGCCATATGAAGACCATTACACAAAATAACACCCCTGGAGAAGATCAGCCAACGTCATCAACTGATGGTGGTTACTCCAGCCCGTTCGATGTTTCCAAGATACGCCTGACTCAGGATTTTACTTCCACCATCGGAGTGAAAAAACGTATCACCACGATTCCGGTGAGAAAGCCCACCCGCCAGGAGTTCGTTCGGGTACACCCCGATACTGCCTATCACCTAGATACGGCAGTAGTCGAGCTAAAAGCAGAACACGAGACCTATGTGGTTGCGCCCGATCTTTGGCCCGAGGTCTCTTCGGAGTTAATACCCAAGCGTCTGGTACTAACTATTACTCGGCAGGGCGTTCTGACACTTTGGCCAATCCGGTTGCCAGGGGAAGACGGGCGTATTGATCCTTGGAATCAGTCAGCCATGGTTGCCGCTGATAGGGCAAGCCAGTGCTGGGTACGGGTGTCGTCCGATCGACACCTCGGGGCCTATGAACTTTTTGAGGCGCCAGCTGATCTGCCGGAGCCCGAGTGGCCAGATATCACCTTCCAGGAGGTATTGGACATCGCCTTTCGGGGCCGTCAGATAGATGACATCAACCACCCCGTACTGAAGCAACTGCGAGGTGAGATGTAATGAAGATTCCCGGCCATACCTTTGATGAGATTTGGCTGGTCGACTTTGAGTTCCATGCGCCCGCTGGGGAGAAACCACAGGTAATCTGCCTGGTGGCGCGTGAACTCGGGACAGATCGACTACTGCGGTTGTGGCATGACGAGATAGGACGGTGCAATAAGCCGCCCTATCGAACCGACCGTGACTGTCTTTTTGTAGCTTATTACGCCAGTGCGGAGATCGGCTGCCACCTTTGCCTAGGATGGCCCCTTCCTGAGAACATTCTTGATCTCTATACCGAGTTTCGATTCTTAACCAATGGTCTGTCGCCACCTTGTGGCAATGGACTGCTCGGGGCTCTGGCATGGCATGGTCTTGACACCATGGCCTCTCAGGAGAAAACCGCGTTGCGCGACCTTGCCATTCGTGGGGGGCCATTTACAACAGATGAAAAGGCGGCCCTTTTGGATTACTGCCAGAGCGATGTCGACGCCTTAGCAAGGCTATTACCGCCAATGGAAGAAACTCTTGATCTGCGCCGTGCCTTACTGCGAGGTCGTTATATGAGGGCCGCTGCGAGAATGGAACAAACGGGTGTACCAATGGATGTGCCTCTTCTCAAGCGGCTACGGGATAACTGGGGTGATCTTAAAAGCAGGCTGAGAGTGCGCATTGATGCTGATTACGGGGTGTACGAGAAGGGTACTTTTAAGCAGGCACGTTTTGCCCAATACCTTGCAAGAAATGATATCCCCTGGCCATACCTCGATTCGGGGGCGCTGGACCTTAAAGACGACACTTTTCGCGATATGGTACGGACTTACCCCCAGCTGGGCCCTTTAAAAGAATTACGGGTCAGTCTCGGACAGATGCGCCTTGAGGCTCTGGAAGTCGGCAGTGATGGCCGTAACCGATGCATGCTCTCGGCCTTTCGATCTCGAACCGGGCGTAACCAGCCGAGCAACAAAAAATTCATCTTTGGCCCTGCTGTGTGGATGCGCGGACTGATCCGTCCGGAACCGGGCTGGGGCCTTGCCTATATTGACTGGTCACAGCAGGAATTTGGTATCGCCGCGGCCCTGTCAGGGGATAGGGCGATGCAGGACGCCTATACCTCGGGAGATCCGTACCTTACTTTTGCCATGCAGGCAGGGGCAGTACCGACCGATGCAACTAAGACTTCACATCCTGAGGTACGTGAACAATTCAAGGCGTGTGCTCTGGCGGTGCAGTACGGTATGGGCGCCGAAGCACTGGCCCTTAAGATCGCTAAAACACCTTTTCGGGGTAGGGAACTGCTGGCGCTACATAAAACAACCTATCGGGATTTTTGGCGCTGGTCACAAGCGGCGCTGGATACCGCCATGCTTAAAGGGTCACTTCCCACCGTATTTGGTTGGCGAATTCGCATCGGGGCCAGCGTCAACCCACGCTCGATCCAGAACTTTCCGATGCAGGGCAACGGCGCTGAGATGCTGCGCCTGGCCTGCTGTCTGGTTACCGAGCAGGGCATTCGAGTTTGCGCCCCGGTGCACGATGCTTTGCTGATTGAGGCGCCTCTCGCCGAACTCGACGACACAGTCAAGCGGACTCAGGAATTGATGGCCGAGGCAAGTCGTATTGTGCTCGATGGCTTCTCACTTCGCTCTGATGTGGAGCTTATTCGTTATCCAGATCGCTATGCCGATGAGCGCGGCAAGGTCATGTGGAAGAGCGTGATGGACCTTCTTGATGGGGGCACTGATGGCTGACAGCGCCAGTAGAACCTACGCACTGGTGAGCAGGTACCCGGGCGCCAGTGCGCCCCCGTTCCCTCTTATATATATCTTATATACATATATAGGTAAGGATATATGAGCAAGGTGTTTGAGGTAGAGAAGTTAAGACTGACTAACCAACAACTGAAACGCACAAAAGCCGTCATACGGGCAGTCTCTGATAAGCCTAATACCCCCAATCCCGACAAAAGTGGGCTGCCACGACACAAGAAAGGTGAGCATTTTCTCAAAGGCCCTGTTCCACTTATTTGGTTGGGCCGGGCCGCATGCTGTGGGGGTAAAGCACTCCAAGTAGCCCTCATTTTGTGGTATCGGGCGGGGCTACAGAAGTCTTCAACAGTAAAGGTCCCCGGTTGGACAGCGAAACTGTTCGGGCTGGATCGCCACTCCAAGACTCGCGGCTTAAAAGCCCTAGAGCGGGCTGGGTTGGTAACTATCACAAGCCGACAGGGGTGCAGTCCACAGGTTACGTTGCTCGAACACAGACAAGCCTCCCCGGAATGAGTATGTCTCCATGTTACCCCGGCTATGGAGGATACCTTAATTGAGGGTGGGCGTGATCCGATGACGGTCGATCACTCCATTGATGAGCCCCTCCTGTGGGACATCAAAACGGCGGCCATAAGGTTGAGCATCTCCCCCAGCACGGTACGCCGGGAGATCGCTTGTGGCGCTCTGCCTTGTGTCGAAATCCGGGGGAGAAAACTGATCAATCCGCAGGCAGTAAATGATTATGTAAGTAGGCAGACCCGGTATAATTCCACCTGCGTGGAGTTGCTGCCTTCTGCTACAGGAGAAAGCACATGGAACTCTACAAACGAAACGGCATCTATCAGGTCACCTTCCAGTCAACAGGTGGATGCCAGACTCGACGCTCTCTTAAAACTCGGGACAAAAGCATAGCCAAACAGCGTGCCGCCAAACTGGAACTTGATATCCATGAGGCAATGCTTTTCGGCAAGGAACCTGCACGTAGTTTT
>Ga0233427_10002147_pt1 | contig 19194 bp, 16 predicted proteins | sample SI_118_April2016_5_FD_179885 | JGI IMG/M metagenome (GOLD analysis project Ga0233427, IMG submission 179885) | Seawater microbial communities from Saanich Inlet, British Columbia, Canada - SI_118_April2016_100_MG | ecosystem: Environmental > Aquatic > Marine > Inlet | place: Canada: British...
CCTGTGGTCGTTCAACGAGGAGATCGTGGTGCGGGCCACAGCAGAAAGCCTGATCCCACTGATCTCTGCGGTCGGTCACGAGACCGACACGACGCTGATCGATTTCGCCTCCGACCGACGCGCGCCGACGCCGACTGCCGCGGCCGAGATGGCCGTGCCGGTGCGCGCCGAACTCCAGGCCCGTGTGCTCGAAGCTCAAAGCCGCCTGGTCGGCAGTGCCGGGCGTTTGCTGGAACGGTTGGGTGGTGACCTGCGCGGCCTCGCGCGCGGGCTGCCACACCCGACTCGGCTGGTCGAACAGAAGAACCAGGACCTCGACAACGCCGCCGACAGTCTGCGCCGGGTCATGACCCTGGCCTTGAGCGAGCGGCGTGGCGAGATTCGTGACCTCGCCCATCGCCTGCGTCATCCCCGCGAAACCCTGGCCGAAAAGTGCGCTGCTCTCGCCCAGGCCGCTGCGGGTTTGCGCCCCGCCGCACTGGCGGAACGGCTGTCCCAGCTGAACGAACGTCTGGACCGCGCAGGCCGTGCCATGGATCGCGGCGCTGTCGGTCGCATGGACGAGCCACGGGGCAAGCTCGATCAACTCTCCAAACTACTGGAGAGCCTGAGTTACCGCAGCGTGCTCGAACGCGGTTACGCCGTGGTGCGGAGCGATGGTGTGCCGCAAACCCGTGCTGCACAGATCAGCGAGGGCTCCGTGCTTGCGATTGAGTTTGCCGATGGTGAAGTAGCGGCGACAGCCGGGGTTGGCGCCGCGCAGCCGTCGAAACCTAAACCAGCGGCGACCACCACGAAGCCCAAGCCTGGCGGCAATCAGGGCGCTTTGTTTTGATGTTGTTTGTTTGGCCTCAGGCGCCGGCACTCGCTCAGTTTCTTTATGTTCCCTCAAGCGCCGGGCGCGTGCTCCGCACGCTTGCCTAACGCCGCATGCGCGGCGGGAACGCAGTCGCGTTCCGTCGGCCCCACGGGGCCTTCCACTCCAGTCACCACTTGAGGTGTCATCCTGGACAAAGGCGCAGCGCGACTGCGATCCGGGATCTCGATCAGGCACAACAGACAGGTTGGTGCCGCTCGAGACCCCGGCTCTCCCGTTGGTCGGCCGGGGTGACACAGCTTTTTAAGGGTTGCGCTGAATTGCACCGAAGTGGCGCATATGGCGGGAGGCCCGGTGGGGCCGACGGCGAGCGGCTGCGAGCCCGCGCCAACGGCGCGTAAGCCAAACGAACGGAGTGAGTGCCGGCGCTTTAGGCCAAACAAACAAAACTATCCCGTCAGCTTGCCCAGCACCGAGTCCAGAGTATCAACCAGGAAATCGGCCTCGGCGCGACCGAAAGGCATGGGTGGGCGGACTTTCAGGGTGTTGTTGTGGATGCTGGCGCGGTTGAGCAGCACACCTTCCTGGCGCATGGCATTGGAGACCTTTTCGGCCAGTTCGGCATAGGGTTCCTTGGTTGCGCGGTTTTTGACCAGTTCGGCGCCAAAAAAGAGACCGGACCCGCGGATGTCGCCGATCGCCTCGTAACGTTGTGCCAGAGCTGCCATGCGGCCCCGTGCGTAATTGCCGGCATCTTCGGCATTGGCCATGAGGTTTTCGGTTTCCAGCACGTTCAGGGTCGCGACGGCCGCGGCGCAGGAGACGGGGTTGCCACCAAAGGTATTGAAGTAACCCGTCGCCGTGTGGAAGGCGGAAAGAATCTCCGGTGAACTGACGACACAACCGACCGGATGGCCGTTGGCCATGGGCTTGCCTGTCGTGACGATTTCGGGCTCGACACCGATCTTCTCGTGGCCCCACATATGTGTGCCGGTGCGTCCGAATCCGGGCTGGACTTCGTCGGCAATGACGATGCCCCCGGCCGCGCGGATCGCCTTGACCGCCTTGTCGAGGAACCCGGCGGGCAAGTCAGGGAAACCCTCGTTGGCAAAATAGGGGCACAGGATGAAACAGGCGACGCCATGGCCCGCCTCTTCAAGCTCGGCAATTGCCTGCTCGACCCTGGCGGTGAAGGCGTCGGCAAAGGCTTGGCCGCTTTCGCCGCCGAGGGGACGATAGCTGTCGGGTGCGGGCACAAAACGCACGAAATCAGCGCGCCCGCCGATCGGTTCGCGTCCCATCGTGAGCTGGGAAACCAGCCAGGTGTTGCCGTGATAGGTGTTGTCGGTCGCGATGATGCCGATCTTGCCGGTCGCGGCCTGGGCCATGCGCAGCGCGATATCATTCGCCTCGCTGCCGGTGCAGGTCATGATCGCGGTCGAAAGGCCTTCGCCGAAATGGCCGGTCAGGCGCTCGACATATTCCAGGATCGTCTCGTGCAGGTAACGCGTATGGGTGTTGAGCGTTGCCGCCTGGCGCGCGATCGCTTCAACCACGGCCGGATGGCAATGGCCGACATGGGGCACGTTGTTGTAGCAGTCGAGATACTTCTTGCCGTCGGCATCCCAGAGCCAGACGCCTTCACCCTTCACCAGATGCACGGGCTCGTCATAGAAGGTCGGGAGGTTAGGTCCCAGAAGTTCACGGCGGCGTTCGATCAGGTTTGAGACATCCTGTGGCATGGCATCCTCCTGCTGCGTGTCGCCGCGAAGGCTAGACCCGTTTGAGAGCGCTTGCCATCGCCAGAGCGGATTCACACAGACCAGAGTTTGCTCTAGTCCGGCCAGCGCCGGTGAATCCACAGCCAGTGTTCAGGGTTCTCGCGAATCCAGCCTTCGAAGGTCTGATTGATCTCCAGCAGGATGGCGCGGACATCGGCTGCCCTGTCGCCGCTGTCGGGAATCTCGATGGGACGGAAAACGTGGACGTGAAAGTGGGCGCGGGGCCTGCGCAACACACGTACGGGCAAAAGCGGGACATCGTATTTGATCGCCAACTCTGCCAGCGCAGGAGCGGTCATCGCATCGCGCCCGAAGAACGGCACCGGAATGCCTTCGTTGAACTTCTGATCAGCCAAAATCGCGATCGCGCCCTTCTTGCGGATCGCCTTGAGCAGAGCGCGTGCTCCTTCGCGACCCTTGGGCACCCAGATGCCGCCGCGTTTCTCGCGCCAGTACTGGATAATGGCTTCAGACCAGGGGTTGCTCGCCTCGCGATAGACCAGAGTGAGTTCAAAACCGCGCTGGATCGCGAGCAGGGTCGAAACATCGAAATTGCCGAAATGGGCATTGAAGTAGATTGCTGGAAGCCTGTTCACTTCGGGATCGTCGAGGTCAATATCGGCGGTGATCTCGACCTGGTCGTCGCCATAGACGTCGAGGTCATGAAGGTGAGGCAGCTCACCAGCATAACGCCCCAGATTGTCCCACATGTCCCGTATGATCTTTTCGACCTCGCTATCGGCCATATCAGGGAAACTGGCCTTGAGGTTGTGCCGGGCGATGCGGTTTTTCGACGTCATGATCACGCCCAGCATCCGGCCAAGCAGGCCGCCCAGGGCGGAAGCCGCTTCGATCCCGACGAGGCGGAAGAGCCATAACACCAGCCACAGCAGACCGGCTTCCAGGCGATAACGCAGCATCTTCATGGGGCTGGCTGCGAGCAGTGCGCGAGCACCACGTCGTCCAATGCTCCGGTGTCGGCAAACACCATGTCGACCGGCACCGGCTCGACAAGCGGGCGGGTCGCTGCGTCGAGACGAACCCAGTCTTTCTCGGTCGTCACCAGCCTGGCGCCCATGGCGACGGCCTCTTCGAGCATGGTTGTCACGGTCATGGGATCAAACACGTGGTGGTCGGGAAACGAGCGGGTCTTGAGCACCACGGCGCCAAGGTCGTTGAGCGTGGCAAAGAACTTCTCGGGTCGGGCTATTCCGGCAAAGGCATAGACCGGCTCACCCTGAAAGACCAGTGCTCCGGCCCTTGGGCGGATGTCGGCGTGCAGGATCGGGCTGACGCTAGCAGCGAGGCGTTCGCCCAGCCTGTGCGGGTCGCTGCCCACCAGCAGCACCGCATGTGTTTTAGCCAGCGCATCGCCTAGCGGTTCGCGTAGCGGGCCCGCCGGTATCACTCTGCCATTGCCCAGGCCCGCCGGCCCGTCGATGACCAACAGGACCAGTTCCCTGGCGAGCGAAGGGTTCTGCAGGCCGTCATCCATGATCAGAAGATCTGCACCATCCGCGACAGCCCGGGCAGCCGACGCCAGGCGGTCCGCGCCGATCCAGACGGGACCATGGCGCGCGATCAAAAGAGGTTCATCGCCGACATCGCGTGCCGTGTGGCTTTCGGGATCAACCTTCACCGGCCCCTTGAGACGTCCACCATAACCTCGCGAAAGGACATGCGGCTGCCAGCCCTGGCTTGTCAGGCGTTCGGCAAGGGCGATACAGGTCGGTGTCTTGCCGCCGCCGCCGGCCGTGACATTGCCGACGCAGATCACCGGGACTCCGGCGCGTTGCGCTGTGTTGGATGCCTGGCGATGGCGCGTGGCCAATGTCCAGATGCAGGAGAATGGCCAGAGCAGGGCCGGCATGATCCCGCCCTCGTCCCAGAATGCAGGGCGGCGCATCAGCCCTTTGCCTCGACGACCGGCGCAAGCGCCCGGTAGACGGCATCCAGAATTCCCGAAGCATCGGCCTCGGCGCGCGCCTGGCCTGCTGCACCCATCGCCGCAACGGCCTCGGCGTCCTGCAACAGCCGACCGACAAGGGCCGCCAGTGTCGCGGCATCGGCAACCTGGATCGCACCACTCGCGGCCATCAGGTCATTGGCTGCCTGGATGAAGTTTTCCATATGCGGGCCGAACAGTACCGCCCGGCCCAGCAGAGCGGGTTCGCGCGGATTGTGCCCGCCTTCATGCAACAGCGATTTGCCGACAAAGACGGGATTGCCGAGCCGAAGGTAAAGGCCCATCTCGCCCATGGAATCTCCAAGAAAGATGTCGGCCTGGGGACCCGGAAGTTCGTTGCGCGAGCGGCGCACGACACCAAAGCCACGGTCGGTCAGGTCGGTCTCGATCGCGTCGCCGCGATCGGCATGGCGCGGCACGATCACGGTGAGAAGGCCGGGGATCGACCGCGCGATCTTGCGATGGACATCGGCTGCTAGCCGTTCCTCGCCCTCATGGGTGCTGACCGCGAGCCACGTGGGACGCCTGCCGACGGCATCCTGAACGCGGGCAAGCGCCGCATTGTCGGCTTCCAGCGGCATGGCGGCAGCCTTGAGGTCGCCGCCGGTCACGACATGGCGTGCGCCAAGGGCGGTCAGCCTTGCACCGTCGGCATCACTTTGGGCGAGAACGACTTCAAAACCGGCGATCATGGCGCGGGCCAGCGAGGGCAACCGGCGCCAGCGGGCAAAGGAGCGCGGAGACATGCGCCCGTTGACCAAGGCGGTCGGTACCTTGCGCCGTCGCGCTTCGGCCAGAAGATTGGGCCAGAGTTCCGATTCGACCCAGAGCGCGGCATCGGGTCGCCAGCGTTCGAAGAACCGGGTGACTGCACGTGGACCGTCGAGCGGGGCGTACTGGTGAAAGCAACCTTGCGGCAGCCGCCTTGCCATGATCCCTGCCGAAGTCGTGGTCCCGGTCGTCACCATCACGTTGGCGCCGGTCGCTGCGATGCGTTCGATCAGGGGCAGAGCCGACAGGGATTCGCCGACGCTGGCGCCGTGGACCCAGACCAGCCGGCCATCCGGGCGTTGGCCCTGGCCGCGCCCCAGTTTCTCGGCCATGCGGGCTTCGTCTTCCTTGCCGCGCAGCAGGCGCAGGCGCAGCAGCAACGGTGCAAAAGGCTCCGCTGCCACCGTTGCCAGACGATAAAGCCCCGCCATCATGTCTGTGACCCCGTGATGCCGCTCAGCCTTTGGCCGCGGCCTTTAGCGCCGCCGGTTCGTCGGCGACCTGCAGGCTCCTCAGCCGGGCATAGAGACCGCCCCGGGCGACCAGCTCGGTGTGGCTGCCCGATTCCGCGATTGCACCATCCTCCATGACATAGATGATATCGGCATCGGCAATGGTCGAAAGCCGGTGGGCGACAACCAGGGTGGTGCGGCCTTCGGCCAGACGGGCAAGCGCAGTCTGGACCTGGCGTTCTGATTCCGAATCAAGGGCGCTGGTCGCCTCATCAAGCAGCAGGATCGGCGCGTCGCGCAGGATGGCGCGGGCAATAGACAGGCGCTGGCGCTGGCCACCGGAAAGTTTGATCCCGCTCTCGCCGACCACCGTGTCGTAGCCCTGCGGCATCTCCATGATAAAGTCATGGGCGGCGGCATCGCGTGCCGCGCGTTCGATCTCTTCCTGGCTGGCATCCATCCTGCCATAGGCGATGTTGGCGCCGACCGTGTCGTTGAAGAGCGCTACCTCCTGGCTGACGATTGCGATATTGCGCCGCAGGCTGGTGATTGTGACATCGCGGACATCGGTGCCGTCGATCCGCACCGCGCCGCCGCTGACGTCATAAAAGCGTGGCATCAGGTTCAGCACGGTCGACTTGCCCGCACCGGAGGGGCCGACCAGTGCTGCGGTCTTGCCCGCCGGAACCGTGATCGAGATACCGTTCAGCGCCGGAACGTCGCCATAGGCAAAAGTCACGTTCTCGAAGTCGACCGTGCCGCCCTTGATTTCGAGTCCACCGGCATTCTCCCGGTCCCGGATGGTTGATTCGATGTCGACCAGCGCCAGCACGCGTTGCGCAGCGGCCAGACCTTCCTGCAGATGATTGTTGAGCTTGGCGAAGTTCTTCAGCGGCTGATAGGCCAGCAGCAATGCGGTGATGAAACTGAAAAACGCGCCGGCCGTCGTTGTTCCCGCGATCACCTGATCGCCGCCATAGACGATGATTACGGCGATCGCCACGCCTGCCAGCGTCTCCATGATCGGCGAGATCGCCGCCTTGGCCCGCATGGTTTTGTAGATTTTCATGAACAGCGTTTCGATGCGGTCGCGCGCCCGTTCGATCTCGTGGTTTTCCTGGCCATAGGCCTTGATGTGGCGCACGCCGCGGAAGGTTTCCGACATGAAACCGGTGACCTGCTCGAGTTCGGCCCAGGCGAGGTTGGCGCGCATGCGCACCTTGCGCCCGATCTTGCTGACCGGAACAATGGCGAGCGGAAAGACGAAGAACGCGACCAGCGCCAGCGCCCAATCCTGGTAGAACATCAGCGCGACCAGGAAGATGAGGGTCAGCACGTCCTTGGCCATGGCGGTCAGGGTGTTGGCGACGGCATCCCGCATCAGGTCGACATTGTTCATGCAGCCTGCGATCAACTCGCCGGTCGAGGCGCCATGGAAAAAGGCGAGATCGGCACGGATCAGGCTTTCGAACACACGCTGGCGGATATCGGCCACGATGCGCATGGAAACCCGCGCCATAATCACGGTCTGGGCGTAGTCGGCGAGCCCTTTGACAACAAACACCACCAGCACCGCGACGGTGATCAGCATCAGGCGCGAATGATCCTTGTCGATGAAAACCTCGTCCAGGATCGGCTGGACCATCCAGGCATAGGCCGCTGTCGTTGCCGCCACCAGCGCCATGAACAGCACGGCCAGCAGCATCTGCGGGATGTAGCCCTTGATGTGCTCACGCATCAGACGCCCGACGATTTGCCTCGTCGGAAGCTGCTGGGCTTCGGGTTTTTTCATCTATCCGTCCGTCGGACCGGGTGTCGGGCCGTCTTGGTCATGCCTGTTGTAGCGCAACTGGGCGCGAACCGGAATCGTCGGGGCCCACATGGACGTGTGGATCTGCTCTAGAGGCCCCATTCGATCCGGGTGACAACCTCGACCAGGGCGGCATGCAATGCAGGGTTGGCCGAGATCAACGAGGCCTGGCGGGCGCTTGCTTCGTTGTAACGGAACGGGGCGCCGAAACGGTCGCCCGAGAGACCGCCTGCCTCGGCCACGATCAGGTCGGCCGCCGCAAGGTCCCAGTCGCTTTTTGGTCCAAGCGAGAGCGTGGCGTCATAGTGCCCGCAGGCGACCAGCGCCATGCGATAGGCGACCGAATTGACCGCGTCATAGGCTGCCGGTTTCACATCCATCTCTTCGATCGTGCTTTTGACCATGCGCGCACTGGCCAGCAGGCGGGCACCGTCAAAGCCGTCTCGGTCCGAAACATGGATGGTTGCGCCGTTCAGGCGCGCGCCGCCGCCCGCAATCGCTTCGAAGAACTCGTCGGTCGCGGGATTGTAGACACAGCCACAGACCGGGCGGTTGCCAGCGACCAGCGAGGTCGCGACGGTAAACTCCGGGCGCTCTTCGAGAAAGGCGCGGGTGCCGTCGATCGGATCGACGATCCACAGCAGGTTCTCGCCCAGCCTCTTGGCGTTGTCTTCGGTCTCTTCGGAAAGCCAGCCGTATGTTGGTCGCGCACCCAGAAGCTTTTCCTTGAGCAGTTCGTCGACCGCGATATCGGCTTCGCTGACGGGGTCACCTCTGCCTTTGGTCCATTGTTCCGGCTTGGCCCGGAAATAAGACAGCGCAAGCGCACCGGCTTCGCGGGTCGCCGACTTCAGCAGTTCATGGTCAGCGGCAAATTCCACGTTGGTCAGGTGCCTGCCACGGTCATGCCGTCGATCCGCACGCTGGGCGCATCGGTGCCGAACAGGAATTCCAGATCACTGGCCGGGGTCATGCTGGCGAACATATCCTTGAGGTTGCCGGCGACCGTCACTTCGTTGACCGGATAGGTCAGCTCTCCGTTCTCGATGCGGAAGCCGCCAGCGCCGCGGCTGTAGTCGCCGGTGACGCCATTCACGCCAAACCCGATCAGGAAGGTGATGTAGAGCCCGTCTTCGATCTCGCCGATCATCTCCTCGGGGCTGGCCGAGCCCGGCTCAAGCCAGAGATTGGAGGGGCCGGGCGAGGGCGAGCCCGAGGTGCCGCGCGTCGCATGGCCGGTCGGTTCCAGACCAAGCTGGCGCGCCGAACGGCAATTGAGCAGCCATGTCGTCAGTTTGCCGTCATCGATCAGGTCATAACCCCGGGTCGCCAGGCCCTCGCCATCGAACGGGTGCGACCGCAAGCCGCGCAGCTTGTGCGGGTCCTCGCGCACGGTAATGCCCGGCGCAAAAACCGCTTCGCCCATGCTGTCTTTCAGGAAACTTGTGCCGCGTGTGATGGCAGGCCCCGTGATGCCGCCGATCAGATGGCCCAGCAGGCTGCGGGCGCTGCGGTCGTCAAAGATCACCGGCATCGTCTGGGTCGCGAGCTTTTGTGGGTTGAGCTTACGCACGGCGCGCCGCCCCGCTTCCGTTCCGATTTCGGCCGGGCTGGGCAGGTCGGAGCGGTAACGCGCGACACGGTGTTCGCCGTCGCGCTCCATACCCAGGCCCTCGCCTGCGATCACCGAGGCGGCGATACTGCTGGAGGTGCCGCTGTAACTGCCCGAGAAACCGTTGCTGGCGGCCATCGCGGAATTGATCCGATGCCAGCCAGACGAAGCGCCTTCGGAATTGGTCACGCCTTCGACCGCGCGTGCGGCGTCTTCGGCTTCGGCGGCTGCTTCCATCAGGCGTTCGGGGTCGGGCTCGTCGTTGGCGTCGAGTTCGAGCTCGGGGATAGCGCTCGCCAGCCGGTCTGCTTCGGCCAGCCCGGCGAACTCATCTTCCGGCGCGATTTTTGCCATCGCGACGGCGCGCTCGACCAGTTCACTGATCGTGTCGTCGGAAGGATCGGTGGTCGAGACGATCGCCTGGCGCTGGCCGACAAAGACCCGCAGGCCCATATCGGTCGATTCCGAGCGTTCCAGCTCTTCGAGCTCACCCAGACGCCAGTTGACGCCCAGGGACGTGTCGCGAAAGGCTGTGGCATCGGCGCTGTCGGCGCCGGCTTTTAGAGCCCGTTCGACCAGCTGGCCGGCGAGCTCGAGGGGGGAGGAGATCTCTGTCATGGATGATGACATAGACGATTCCGCCAACAGGGGGAACCGACCAGCATCAAGGCTTAGTGGCCAGGGCTGATTTCGACCCCGATTTCGGTGCAAACCCAGGCATTGGTGCTGTCGTGATCGGTCGAGCAGGCGGTGATCACCAGCAGAAGGTCACATTCGGCACGCAACACAACAAATCCGCCGGGCGGGTTGGTCGGGGGCAGAAGTTCAAGCCCGCCATCGGCCCGGGAGGGCGAGTTCTGGAAGAAGTCCACGGGGTCGGGAACGAAGGGAAGGGTGACCCCGGCCCGGGCAAGTGCGATCAGGAGATTGTCGCGACAGCTTGGATGGTCATAAAGGCCGGCGCTTTCGAACAGTACGCGGCTGCATGCGGGATAAAGCATGTCATGTTCCCCGGCCGAACCGTCTTCGACAAAGGTACAGGAGCTTCTTGCCCCGGTCGCTGCAGAAGACGCCGCCGATTGCGGGAAACAGCCGCTCGGAAAATTCGCGCGTCTGGGATGTGCTGAGCCAGTCGAGTTCGGGTTCGGTGACGAACGCCCACAGGTCGGCGACCTGCTGGCCCGCGACATCGATGATGCGCACGAGATCGCCCTTTGCCACCGGGAAGGTCCGGCCGGACTGGCGTGGGATGATGGTGCGGGTGGTCTCTGGCATGTGCGGCCCTCCCCGGGTTTGGTTCCGTGTATCCCGGATTATTGCAGGTTTTGGTGTTTCAGTGTCGTCTTCCGCGCCGTCTGGCCGGGCTATGGCCGGCGTCGCCGCGCGCGACGGACTGGAACATCTCACGCAGGCGCTCCCAACCCTTGGGCAGCGATTCTGCGGTATCGAGCCTGGCGATCTCGTGTTTTGCCGCCCGTGCGGTATCCGTGCCGTGGGGAAGGCACAGGAGCCAGGCCATGAAGATGTCTTCTGGCGCTGCCGGCGCCCCGTCGGCTGATCGACCGGTCGGCTGTCCGGTCAATGTGCTGTTCAAACGTGCGTCCATACCGCGTTCCTCCTGTGCTGGCGGGTATGGTCGCCGGTGAAGTCAGGAGGAGATGGCAAGGGGGATCGCGAGAGCGTGGCCCCATGGCCATTGCCTCTCGATCGCCACCCGCGATCCAAAAAAGCCTCAAACTCGGGGCTGGTTTCCGGGCTCTGGAGTGGGCCCAACTCCATAAATCAGAGCGGGCCGACACGATCACCTTCCCGGGAAACCCGGTGGCTCGTCGATCGCGTTCAGCACTCCACCACCGTTGCGGGGGCAGCGCCGGAATTGGACCCTGAGTTTTTCCAGGTCCGCACCGGCTTCCCAATTCTCCCGCCCGGCGATTACCGGGCAGGCACCACGAGAGCCGTTATCAGACCAGCGTTGCTGGTCGGCCGCCACGACAAATCCGACGCCCTTGCCTTCGATTCCGACGGGCGATCCCTGCCATGTGGATCGATCGTGCTGCAAGCATAGGGTAACGCTCGCCCTGATCGTGGAAACAGAACGGGCAAACATACGTGTTGCTTGTATGTTTCCAATTTCATCTTATGATTATGAGAAGAACAAAAAAAGAATAAATGAGAATGCCATGAAAACACATCGCTTGGGTTCGCTGGCCTACGGTTCGGTCATGGTGTTGTTGCTGATGGTCATGCTGGCCGCCTGTGCCCAACAGCCGGTTGCGCCGCCCCAGGTCACGTCCCATGTCGTGCGTTTCCCGGATTTTGCCACGCCGCCCGCGGGCCAGCGTTTCATCGTGCTGCCGCTTGCCGATCAGGCACAGAGTGCTGAGTTCAACCAGTACCGGCGCGAGATCGAGCAGCGCCTGATGGGCCAGGGCATGATCGGGGTTGCCGATCAGGCCGATGCCGATCTTCTGGTTACACTCTCTTATGCGATCGGCGTCCACATCGAGACCGAAGTGATCGAGGAATACGGCCTGCTCTCCTACGGCCAGACCTTCTCCTCGACAGACGTGCGCTACAATGTCGTCACCGGTTTCTATGAATCCTATCCCACGACCGAATACATCCCGCCCGTCCACGGCGTCACCGGCTACCACACCGAAACCAATTCGATCTACGACCGCAGTCTTGCCCTGCGGATCTTCGATCTCGAACGTTCTTCGGGCGATGACCTCTATCCCGCCTATGAAGGCACGGTGCAAAGTTCCGGCGCGACGCCCTCGTTCGCAGGTGTCAGCGCCTGCCTGTTCGACGCCCTGTTCCAGAACTTCCTGACTCCGGGCACCCAGGACGTCGCCATCCTGGCTTCGAGTTGTGTGCGTTAGCGATATCACGCGGATGCTCGGATGCTCGGAGGACACGGAGAGTGAGTGAACGAGAACTTGACGTGGTGACAGGGGTGATCGTGGATGCCGCGGTCAAACTTCACAGCGGGCTGGGGCCAGGCCTCTTGGAATCGATCTACGAGACCGTTCTCGCGCGTGATCTCGGGCGTCGTGGCCTTTCGGTCGAGCGTCAGGCCAGCCCGCCGTTTGAATATGACGGTTTGGAGTTTCATGACGGCTTTCGGGTGGATCTATTGATCGATCGCCGGGTCGTTGTGGAGCTTAAGTCTGTCGAGCGTGTGTTACCGGTCCACGCCAAACAGGTGCTCACTTATCTGCGCCTGATGAATTTGCCGGTTGGCCTGTTGCTCAACTTCGGCGCAGCCACGATGAAGGAAGGCTTGCAGCGAATCGTGAACAACCATGCACCGGGGCCAAACCCGGTACTGCGTGTGAACCAACGGGATTGATTGGATCACGCGGAGACGCGGAGGGCGCGGAGTTCGTGCTTGCCGCACGATCTCAGAGGTGGACGGTTCGGTGACTTCCAGTTGTTTGCCGCGCAGCGGCAGAAACAAAAGATTAGAAACCCCTTATGACGTGCGTTGTGGGCGCCTTCATGGCGTACCCAGCAGTCCCGACTCCGCGTCCTCCGCGCCTCCGCGTGCGCTCCGTTGTTACCCCGCCAGCCGGTTCGCTGCGGCGGTGACAGCCAGCAGGCTGGCTTGTACGATGTTCTTGTGGACGCCGACGCCGAAGACCGTGAGGCCTTCCGCGTTGCGGGCTTCGACATAGGCTGCCGCGCCGGCATCGCTGCCCTGGCTGATGGCGTGTTCGGTGTAATCGACCACGGTCATCTCGACACTGATCTCCTGTTTGAGCGCATCGATATAAGAATCGATCGGACCGTTGCCGGTGCCGTGGATCTCCTTGGCGACCCCGTCGATCGTGACCTCGGCGGTCATGCGGCGGAGTTCGCTGGCATGGGTGTCGGGCACCGTGCGGTAGGTCGCAAAGCCAATGCGGCCCGGAGGTTCGATATAGGTCGCCACAAAGGCGTCGCGGATATCCTCACTCGACAGTTCGGACTCCGTGTCGTCGGTCTGTTTCTGCACGACCTGGCTGAAGTCGATCTGCAGGCGCCGGGGCAGGGCAAAGCCGTGGTCCTGCTCCATGATCCAGGTGATGCCGCCTTTGCCCGACTGGCTGTTGACCCGGATGATCGCCTCGTAACTGCGCCCGACATCCAGGGGGTCCATCGGCAGGTAAGGCACCTCCCAGATATCGGAGTTCGACTGCTCCATCGCCTTCATGCCCTTGTTGATCGCGTCCTGGTGCGAACCTGAAAAGGCCGTGAAAACAAGATCGCCGGCATAGGGGTGGCGCGGATGAACGGGCAGGCGGTTGCAGTGTTCGGCAACGTTGATGAGGTTGTTGATGTCGCTGAAGTCGAGCCTGGGGTCGATCCCCTGGGTCATCATGTTGAGCCCCAGCGTGACGAGATCGACATTACCCGTGCGCTCACCATTGCCAAACAGCGTGCCTTCGATCCGGTCCGCACCTGCCATCACCGCAAGCTCGGCCGCGGCGACACCGGTGCCCCGGTCGTTATGGGGGTGGAGCGACAGGATGATCTTCTCGCGGTCTTTGATGTTTTTCAGGAACCACTCGATCTGGTCGGCATAAACATTCGGCGTCGACATCTCGACCGTGGCGGGCAGGTTGAAGATCGTGCGGTTGTCGGCCGTGGGCTCCCACACATCCATGATCGCCTCGCAGACCTCGACCGCATAGTCGAGCTCCGTGCCGGTGAAGCTTTCGGGCGAATACTGGAAACGCCAGCGCGGTCCGGGCTGGGCTTCGGCCAGCTCACGGCACAGCTTGGCGCCGTCGGTCGCGATCGTCTTGATCCCCTCCTGATCGGAACCAAACACCACGCGGCGCTGCAGCGTCGAGGTCGAGTTGTAGAGATGCACGATCACCCGGTCCGCGCCCTCGCAGGCTTCGAAGGTGCGCCGGATCAACGGCTCGCGCGCCTGCGTGAGCACCTGGATGGTGACGTCCTCGGGGATCATCTCCTGGGTGATCAGCTCGCGGGCGAAATCAAAATCGGTCTGGGATGCGCTCGGGAAACCGATCTCGATCTCCTTGAAACCCATCTCCACCAGCGTCGTGAACATGCGCCGCTTGCGCTCGGGCCCCATCGGCTCGATCAGTGCCTGGTTGCCGTCGCGCAGATCAACACTGCACCACATCGGCGCCTGCGTGATCACGGCGCCGGGCCAGGTCCGCTCGGGCAGGGCGACCGGCTCATAGGCGCGGTAGCGGCTGTGGGGCATGGGTTTGGGGGTAACGGATTGGGGTCGTGCCATAACGCAATTCCTTCGAAACATCGGCGCACAGCGCCTCTTTTGATCGGCTCAGACGTCAAACGGCCCGCTGGCGCCAGGCGGCGCGGCGGACCCGCACGTTAGTCGCCGGTCAAAGCAATAGGGTTCGTAACGGACAACGGGTGCCACGGCAAACAAAGCAGAAGAGGATGGAAGGGTCTGGAACATGGGATCGACAACGCTTGATGAGGGGACACGGCAAAGCAGCCGGCACCTCTCTGCGAGGCGCCGATCAGACTAGAGCTAGGCCTAGAGCCAATGTCCCGGTCGCGTTCATGGACGGAGAGATAGGGGCGATGGGGCGGGGTGTCAAGGTGGGAGCGTTCACTCACCCGCGCCAACCCCCACCTGACCCCAGCCGCCAGCACCGCCCCGCCCGCGATCATCAGCGCCACGGGCACGGTGCTTTCGGTCTGGATGGCGCCCATCAGGGCGGCGGCGATGGCGGCGCAGGTGAACTGGATGCAGCCCAGCAGGGCCGAGGCGCTTCCCGCCACGGTGGGGAAGTGGGCCAGCGCCATGGCCGAGGTGTTGGGCAGCATCAGGCCAAGCGCGGAGATCGCGATCACCAGCGGGGCGACAAAGCCGGGGATGCCGCCCCAGCCCGTCACGGCGACCAGCACCAGGGCAAGGCTGCCTGCGGCGCAGAGTGCGGTGCCGATGCTGAGCAGGCGCGCCGGGCCGAAGCGTGGGATCAGGCGGCCGTTGACCTGGGCCAGGGCGACAAACCAAAGGCATTGAGCCCGAAGATCACGGCGTAGTCGTCGGGCGCCATACCGAAGATATCGATGAAGACAAAGGGCGAGCCCGCGATATAGGCAAACATGCCGCCCAGCGCGAGCCCGCCGATCAGGGCATAAGCCAGAAAGCGCATGTCACCCAGCAGCATGCAATAGGTCCGCACGATGCGCCCGAGGTGGAGCGACTGGATGTGTTCTGCCTTGTGGGTTTCGGGCATGCGCCAGATCACCGCGGCCAGGCAGACCATGCCGATTGCGGCGAGGCACCAGAAGATCGCGCGCCAGTCAGCCCAGATCAGCAGCTTGCCGCCTAGCAGCGGGGCAAACATCGGGGCCGCACCCATCACCAGGATGAGGGCCGAGAAGATACGCGCGGCCTCGTTGCGCTCGAACAGATCACGGACCACGCCACGCGCGATCACCCCGCCGGCGCAAGCGCCGAAACCCTGCAGGAAACGAAAGCCGATCAGGGCGGTGATGTCGTCAGCGAGCGCACAGCCGACCGAAGCTGCGGCAAACAGCGTGAGACTGCCATAGAGCGGCGCGCGGCGACCGTAACGGTCCGAAAGCGGGCCAAACAGCACCTGGCCCGAAGCAAAGGTGATGAAAAACGAGGCGAGCGAAAGCTGGACCATGGCGTCATCGGTGGCGAGCGCACGGGTCAGCGTCGGGAAGGCCGGCAGGTACATGTCGATCGAAAGCGGGGCAAAGGCGGTGAGCAGGCCAAGAATGATGACAAGCTCAACACGCCGCGGCCCCGCCGGGACATGGGTCACGGTCTCAAGCTTCACAGGGGGTCCTTAACGGATGGAGGTCTCAACGGTTAGAAGCACGCCGGGAACCGGCAACGCCAGTTTCGGCCAAGCAGCCGGGGCTGGCAACAAGAGGCTGTGCCTTCCCCCTCTCCCGGGACGCTCTTCTCCCTCTCCCGGGATCGGGAGAGGGTTGGGGTAAGGGTCGATGGCGGCTGAGCGCGCCACACCGTCGTTCCCCCTCACCCGACTGCGGCCGGGGCTCGGCTGCGCCTCACCGGGCCTGCGTTGCCCTCTCCCCGCCGGGGCGAGGGATCACCATGCCACGTCGCTCGTCTCCTTCTCCCTCTCCCGGGAACGGGAGAGGGCCGGGGTGAGGGTCGATGGTGGCAGGGTGCGCCGCGCCACCGTTCCCCCTCACCCGACTACGGCCGGGGCTCGGCTGCGCCTCACCGGGCCTTCGTTGCTCTCTCCCCGCCGGGGCGAGGGGTGACGGTGCCAAACGGGCCATGACGGGGAGATGCTGGGCCGGATCCCGTTGACGGGTTCCAACAAAGGGCACAGGATCAAACAACCGCTGCAACCAGACATGGAAGACGGCGGTGGCGTTCCGGGGGAGCGCAAATCCCGGTTGATCCATCGGTCGGGCGTTTAACAAAACAAGGTAGCGGCAACCAGGCGTGCCCGGCTGATCGCAACCAGGGAGAGAAACAGACATGACTTTCAATTGGAAGAAAACCGCGCTGGCGATGGCGCTGGCCGGGGGCGTGGCGTTCACGGCCAACGCGCCGGCACCGGCCACCGCCTCGACGCCCGACGACATGCTCGTCCAGGGCATGCGGATCGACGATATCATCACGTTTGATCCGGCCGAGGTGTTCGAGCTTTCCGCAGGCGAGTTCATCGCAAACATCTATGACCGCGTCATGATGTTCGAGCCCGAAGATCTTTCCACGCTGGTCGGCGGTGTCGTCGAAAGCTGGGAGTTCTCCGAGGACGGCAAGACCATCACCTTCCAGATGCGTCCGGGCCAGACCTTCCATTCCGGCAATCCCGTGCGTGCCCAGGACGTGGTTTATTCGCTGCGCCGCGCCGTGCATCTCAACAAGACGCCGGCTTTCATCCTGACCCAGTTCGGCTGGTCAGCTGACAATGTCGACGATCTGATCACCACGGTCGATGACGACACCTTCACGCTCACCATCACCGAAGACTTCTCGCCCGCGCTGGTGCTCAACGCCCTTTCGGCCGGTATCGCTTCGGTGGTCGACGAGAAGGTCGTGATGGAACATGAGGTCGATGGCGACTGGGGTTACGGCTGGCTGAAGAACCACAGCGCCGGTTCGGGCGCCTACAGCCTGGTCGAGTGGAAATCCAACGAATCGGTCGTGTTGCAGTCCAACCCCGACTATCGCCATGGCGCACCTGCCATGACACGGGTCATCGTGCGCCATCTGCCCGAGCCTGCCGCCCAGCGGTTGCTGCTGGAGCAGGGTGATATCGACATGGCACGCACGCTGACGCCCGACCAGATCAACGGTCTCGACGGCAACAGCGATGTCGTGGTCGATTTCTATCCCAAGGCATCGCTCGTCTATATGGCGATGAACACGACCAACGAGATCCTGGGCCAGCCCAAGGTCCAGCAGGCGATGCGTTACCTGATCGATTATCAGGGCATGGCCGACAGCTTCCTTGCGGGTCAGTTCATCATCCATCAGTCGTTCTGGCCGTCGGGTCTGTGGGCCTCGGCCGATGACAAGCCGTTCTCGCTCAATGTCGAGCGGGCCAAGGCGCTGCTCGCCGAAGCCGGTTATCCCGATGGATTCGAGATGACGATCGATACCCTCAACACCTCGCCCTACATGGAAATTGCACAATCCATGCAGCAGACCCTGGCCCAGGCCGGTGTCGTGGCCGAGATCATTCCGCAGGATGGTTCAGCACTTTGGCCGAAGTATCGTGCCCGTCGCCATGGCCTGATCCTGGCCCGCTGGTCGCCGGACTATGTCGATCCGCATTCGAATGCCGACAGCTTCGCGCTCAACCCCGACAACAGCGAAGAAGCCCAGCTCACGGGTGTTCTTGCCTGGCGTAACGGCTGGCAGGATCCCGGCATCAATGCGCTCGCGATTGCCGCACGCAACGAGTCCGATGTCGAACTTCGCGAAGGTCTCTACAACGCGCTGCAGCGCCTGCATCAGCGTGTTTCGCCGTTTGCCGTCATGTTCCAGCAGAACGAACAGATCGCACGACGGACCAACGTTGAAGGCTTTGTCTCCGGGTCGAACTTCGACCTGGTGTTCTACCGCAACGTGACGAAGTAAGCGGGAGTTACGGCAGGATTACGCGGCCCTATGGCCGCACCTGACGTCGCGAACAAACGGCACGCAGGATCTGACGCAGCAGCGTCGGTCCTGCGTGCCGCGCGTTCGGTCGTGCGCGTTCTGGCTTCGCTCGCGCTCACCTTTCTGGGCCTCACGGCCATTACCTTCTTTATCGGCCGCGTCATGCCGATCGATCCGGTGCTCGCCATTGTCGGCGACCGTGCGCACCAGGACGTCTATGACGCGATGTATCTTCAGCTCGGCCTCGATAAGCCGCTCTATATCCAATACTTCACCTATCTGGGCGACATCCTCACCGGCGATTTCGGAACCTCGATCCAGACCTCGCGCCCGGTGATCGACGACCTGCTGCGGTTTTTCCCGGCGACTCTTGAGCTGGCCACGCTGGGCACCCTGGTCGGTGTCGTGCTGGGTATCCCGATGGGCGTTTTTGCCGCGGTCAACCAGGGCCGCATGATCGATCATGTCGTGCGCGTGGTCGGCCTGATCGGCTACTCTGTGCCGGTCTTCTGGCTAGGCATGGTCGCGCTTCTGATCTTCTACGCAAAACTGCAATGGGTGCCCGGGCCCGGCCGTCTCGACATTTATTACGACGGGCTGGTGCCGACGGTGACCGGCATGCTGCTGATCGATTCGACGATCGCTGGCAACTGGACCGTGTTCGAAAACGCGCTCTCGCACCTGCTGCTTCCCACGGCGATCCTGGGGACCTTTGCGCTGGCCTATATCGCGCGCATGACACGCAGTTTCATGCTCGACCAGATCCGCCAGGAATACATCCTCACAGCACGGGTCAAGGGCCTGGGCGAAGGCAAGGTGATCTGGCGTCACGCCTTCGGCAACGTGCTGGTCCAGCTCGTCACCATTATCGGC
>Ga0233427_10002148_pt1 | contig 19190 bp, 19 predicted proteins | sample SI_118_April2016_5_FD_179885 | JGI IMG/M metagenome (GOLD analysis project Ga0233427, IMG submission 179885) | Seawater microbial communities from Saanich Inlet, British Columbia, Canada - SI_118_April2016_100_MG | ecosystem: Environmental > Aquatic > Marine > Inlet | place: Canada: British...
TATAGATTACCTTCTTGTTCATAGACGCCTCTCTTTTTGTGGGGTGGTACAACGTACCACATTGAGATATCCATCATTGATGGTAGCTCTCGGGTAAAGGTGGGGCGTCTATATCTTCTATCCTCGTAAGCGCCAAATCGTTGTTCGACGGCGTTTCTATCGACCTTATGGATGGTCACTTGCAATAATGGAGTCGAGTCGCCAACATATCCGCCCCATGCAATTCGTCTTTCCTTTTCTGTTGGTAGTGACCCTGATCTGGGCACCGGTATGGCACGTTTACTGGAGCAATCTCGATAACCTACACCTGCCACTGAGCTACTTTTGGCAGCCAATATTGTTGTCCAGTACCCTGGTATATGGGGCTGGGATCGGCGCCATCGCGTTAAGCAAAATGATTGGGAAAGCCAAAGCAGGACCGTTGCTGTTGCTCTTTATAGGCTTGGTCGCCTGCCTCTTTGTCAATTTTCTAGTGGCGGATTATGGGTTTTTGCAGGGTGCAGAACCTGCCTGGGCGGAAAACGACTTCCACGGCTATCTAGAACTTTCAGTGGTCTTGGGTCTGGTGTTGGTATTTCGGATCTACCATCAGGAGATATATTCTAATCTCAACTTTTTTACCTGGGTCGTTCTGCTAGTTTCTGTCGCGTTTTTCCCAACAGTGATCAAAGACAAGTCGGGGAAAGCCTATGCGTTGGCAGACCGGGGTATGTTTGAACTTTCGGTAGATAGAAATGTTTTTCTATTTATTCTGGATACGGTTCAGGCGGACGTTGTTAACGAAGTCTTCGCAAGAAACAGCCAGTTAAGAGAACAGTACCAAGGTTTTACGCTTTACCGTAATGTGACCAGTGCATTTCCTAAGACGTACGCCTCTGTTCCCTCGATACTGACGGGCCAGGTGTTTGACAATTCTGACCCGCTGCATGAATTCATGGCAACGGCCTTTGAGCAAAGTTTACCTAGGTTGCTCAACGACGCCGGGTTCGACGTGCGTCTGTGGGGTTTTGCCCCTCAGGTCTTTACTCTCGATGTATTGTTGGCGGACAACGTCATTGTCACGGGTGAGGCATCGGACCTGAGTGCCGGCAGCCAGGATCTTTCTTTGTTGATCAACTTGTCACTGTTAAGGTTGTCACCACATTTTCTTCGACCATCGGTCTACAACCATGGCGATTTCGTTTGGCGCCATGAAGCTAAGGTGTCAGAAAACTGCCAGCTGGAAAATGCAGCGCGGCAATTTTCTTCGACGAGGCGTAGTTTTGATGCCAATTTCTTTGATGAGTTTATACAGTGCTCGAGCGTCAACCGGGAAGAGTCGGTATTTCGAGTTTTTCATCTTTATGGCTCACATGCGCCGCTTAAATTTGGCAAGAAATACGAGTTTATAGACACACAGCCACTGAAACGTGAAGCCTTTGTTGACCAGACTGAAGGGGTGCTTTTTGCGTTGGGCCAGGTCCTCGAGCGACTGGATGCCTTGGGCGCCTTGAGCGAGGCGACGATCGTTGTGACGAGTGACCACGGCGCAGGAGAGTTTTCGACGCCAATAAATGTCGATCAGGTTGGGCTACCTCTGCGATCAAAGAAGAATCTCAATAGAGTGCCCGATAAGATCATTGAGGGTGGTGTACCACTATTCATGGTAAAGCCATCAAACGAGACTCAGTTGTTCACGGTGAGTGATAAGCCAGTGGAATTACCCGATGTGCCCGCGACGGTCATGGGTCTGTTGGGAATGAATCATCAGTTTGCGGGTCAATCAGTCATCCAAGAGATCGATGATACTCGGGTGAGGTTCCATAAACACTACGACTTCTCAGGTTGGGATATGGACTTTATTGTGCCGTTGAAGGAATACCAGGTTGACGGTTTTAGCTGGTATCCAGAAAGCTGGCGGGAGTCGGGGCGAGATTTTAATCAAAAGGCAATCAGCAACTTTGCCGGGCTTCTGGTTCTGTTCTCAGAGAATGATCAGAGACTGAAAGGATGGCGTAGCCGGCGTGGTTTGATCAGCATAGATGGGAAGTCAGCTGAAGTGCACGCTAACCAGTTGATGACAGGACCTCAGCTGCTTGAAGTCACCCATGGCGTCTATCGGGCTAAAGACGCATCAACGATCTCAGCTTCCTTAGGAGCCGTTCAACGCAGATGGCAATTTTACCCCGGTGATGCTCAACGGACCAAAGCAATGGTGTTACCTGCTTCTGCGGTTGCAGAAATGGAAAGTCAGCCTCTTCGGTTCAGTGCGGAGACTGCAGCTGCGGCGAATCTCAGCTTTATCGAGTTGTCAGTGGCTGCCGTCGAACCCAATTGTGAGACTAGTTCGATACTACACTTTGCAGAAGGGGCTGTGGGCGACAAGCTAACGACCTACGGCTGGCAACCGGCTAAGGGCCTTAAGACTCGGTCTCTGGACCATTCTTCGGGGATTCTGTGCGCATTTTATGGGAAGGTTACCGGTGATTTGGTGGTGACGTTTGACATTGTCCCGACTGTATTTCCGTCGCACCTCACCCAGCGATTCCAGCTGACGATTAATGATGAAGTCCAGAAGGTTTTTACAATATCGACTGCGGCCGAAATATCCGTCTCGGTTCCGGAGTCCAGCTATTTGGATAAGCAATATCTTGAGTTTGTATTCCGATACGAAACCCCCATTCGACCCTCAGACATTAAGTCAAGTTGGTCTGGCCAGAAAAGTGCTATTTCCATCATCTCGATGCGAATTGATCCCTCAAGCGGTTAAGCAGGTAACAATATAATGAAAAATCTCTCGGCTTCATTTCGTGATCCCAGTGGCCATTTGTTTTGGCAGGATGGAGAGCTCTATCGCAGCGTGGAGCCCTCCTATGCAGCGGAGTACGATTTGCTCATGTCATCGGGTTTATATGATGCATTAATAGAAAAGGGACTGATGGTCAGGCACGATGAGGTGGGCATTGGGATAGAATCCTATCGAACCCTGAAACCGGAACTGGTGCCCTATATCAGCTATCCCTATGAGTGGAGCTTCAACCAGCTAAAGGATGCTGCGCTGCTGACTCTGCAGGTTAACCGGGAAGCGCTGAAATATGGTATGAGTCTTAAGGACGCTTCAGCGTACAACGTCCAGTTTCTTCGCGGGAAGCCGGTTTTTATTGACACGCTGTCCTTTGAAACCTACGTCGAAGGCAATCCCTGGATCGCTTATAAGCAATTCTGCCAACACTTTCTGGCGCCGGTGGCGTTGAGTGCACGACGTGACTTCCGATTGACACATTTGTTGAAAGCCTACATTGACGGTATCCCGCTGGATCTTGCGAGTTCACTATTACCTAGGCTAAGTTGGCTTAGCTATTCGCTGCTCGCGCATATACATCTTCATGCAATGTCCCAGCGACGTTACGAAGACGTCGGTAGGGCAGGGGACGGACCCAGAAAGGTGTTAATCGGAAGACTTCAATATGAGGGGCTTATCGGGAGTCTTGAAAGGGCTGTGAGTTCTCTTAGTTGGAAATATGCTTCGACTGAGTGGGGCAGCTATTACGACGATACAAACTATGATGACGAGGCGATGCTGAAGAAAACCGAACTGGTCACGAGGTTTCTTGAGGCCTCGCGATCGGACCAGCCGCAGGTTGCGGCAGATTTTGGCGCAAACACAGGCCGGTTTAGTCGGCTTGCTTCGGATCTGGGATATTTGACGCTGGCCTTTGACATCGATGAGGTGGCGGTTGATAAAAACTACCAGCAGGTTAAGACGGCTAATGAGGAAAACCTGTTACCGCTTATCCTGGATTTATCGAACCCCAGTCCCGGGCTTGGCTGGATGCATCAGGAACGGGACTCGTTTGTAGATCGACAGGAAATTGATGTCGGTGTTGCGCTTGCCATTATCCATCACCTGGCTATCTCCAATAACGTGCCCTTAGCTTCAATTGGCGAATTCTTCGCCCGATGCTGTAGGCGCCTTATTATTGAGTTCGTGCCCAAGGCGGATTCACAGGTCAGGCGATTGCTCGCAACCCGCGAAGATATCTTTAATAATTATGATGAAGAAGGATTCGAAGCTGCGTTTGGACAGTACTTTACGATAGTTACCGCGGAGAAAGTTACGGGTAGCGAACGAACGCTCTACCTGCTTGAAAGAAATTAGTCAGGCATCGCTTTCGTTTTGTTGGTTGTTGGTTTCTTCGCTGGTGGTCGGTTCTTTTTTCATGAAAAAGACTTTCACTTTGTGCCAATAGATTTTCAGTGTGACACCGATTGCCGCAATGGCGCCGATAATACTCTGAACAATGAGGCTGCCGGTGCCTGGATCAATATAGGCTAGAGCAGGTATGGCATAGGCCGAGCATATGCTTAGTAGAAATAGTTGCTTCACGTTCTGAGGTCGTATTGGGAAGAACTACAGATTATAGAAATATCTTAAAGACAGTCAACCAGAAAGGTGTCAAGCGGATGTTAAAAGGTTTCATAAAATTATGTTTTATAATGATTTTGTCCTCTTCCCTCATGGCAGCGGAAATTGCCGATGTGTTGCTGCTGACCGTTAACAACCAGCCAATGATATTTCAGCGGAATACATCAGGCGATTCCGTGGCGGCTCTGGAGGGCGGATTAAGGGTTCTAAAAACAGTCAGAGAGCTGGAAGACAGGACGGAGCTGTCGTTTTCTGTCCTCGGAACAGAATCATCAAACTTTGTCTTTTCTCTGCCGATTTCCAGAATAAATATGGATGAGGGCGCTGGTTGGGGAGCTGATCTATTTACGAATATCGATGTCTTTTATACCGATCAGACTGGAGTGCAAATATTCCAGGATGTAACCACCGTGTCGGCGTCAGATTGGGTCGGGCTGGCCACAAGAGAACAGGTCGTCGCAGTGAGACTGATGGGTCAGACTTTGTCATCGACGTTGACAGAGCGGGCCTTGGTATTACAACCAACGACCTTCGTTCAGTCATACACTTTTGAAATCCTCCATTTGTCTAAAACATTGGTGGCATTGTCATCCTATGGTCTGGATGGTTTGATTTTCGCCAATTTGTGGGACTGGTTTCGCTGGTTCTGTTTGGTCATCTGGTCACTCCTGGAAATGTTGTACGCGCTGGTGGCGAACTGGGGGGCGACTATTCTTATTCTTGCGCTGCTGGTTAAAATGATTACGTATCCGATAACAAAGTATGCGTTAGGTTACCAGGATATTGCTACGGAACAACAGATCCGAATTGCGCCGCTGCTCAAGGAAATAAAATCGACCCACACAGGCGTTGAGCAGAGTGAGCAGATCGTCAAATTGTACGAATTACAAAATTACCAACACGGGGCGCCTTTTAAGAGCCTACTTGGAATAGGTATTCAAATTCCAGTACTGGTCGCGCTATTTAACATACTGGGCAATGTTTCTGCGTTAAATGGTGCTTCGTTTCTGTGGATCAACGACTTGACGGTGGCAGATAGGTTACTGCCACTGAGCTTTTCATTGCCGTATTTCGGCAGCTACGTGAATCTTTTACCCATTGCGCTTGGCATTGTCACGTTTGTCTCCATGGCCTATACCAACAATGGTTGGGATCGAAGCGGATTAACCAAGGGGCTTGCCATGGGCGGGCTATTTTTTGTGCTGTTTTATTCGTTTCCCGCTGCGCTGGTTCTATATTGGCTTGCCGCCAACCTGCTTCAGTTTGTTCAGCAATTGGTCATAGGGCAGAAATAAAGTACATGCGTCTGAAATAGTTCCATAGCTATCAACTGTCGGTGGCCAGAAAAACTGAGTTCAATGTTCAGCACATTGGCGGGTGTGCACTCTCGCGATTCTTGGTCCCGAAGAGAGATCAAGAGATTAGAGCTCTGGGACGACGCCGAAACTGCAATGCGTGGTCAATACGCGCTTTATATAACTACCCTGAGAAATCTTGAAGCAGATCGTGAGGTTCTGGCTGTGATTGAACAGGCAATAAACAGACTTTCAAAGTTAGGGCTGACTGTCGAGCTGGGAAATGGTGATCCGGCTCATCTCGATCCGGGCATAGCGACATGGTTGGTGGCGAGCAACCTTGCTGCCCGAGGCGTAACATGGACCAGACCGGGCAACAAAAGCTGGGCTCAACGGTGAGATTTTTGCTCGACGATCACAAATTGAATCCCGATGGTGTAAAGATGCATGAAGATGCGATTGAGCGATCGAACACCTATCATCGTTTGGAACAACTATTTTCCGAAGACGATCGGATCATCTCACCGACTTAAAAAGCACCAGTACCGATCGCCGATCCTGCATAGGATCAACATGTTAAAATCAACGGGAAAATGCAGGCGATTGATAGTTGGTGGTCAGATCTCTTTATCGCCAACTTAACCGGTCATCCCGCGATTTTCATTCCATGCGTCACCGACACTTCAGGGCTTCCTGTTGGATTGCATGCAACAGCACGTTGGGATCATGAAAAGACGTTGATTGATATGGCTTCAACTATGAACACCTTTGTTCAATAGACTGATTGCAAATTCAGCTAATGGTAATGGCGATCCTGGTAGCTGTTTTGGCTCATCGAATGTGGAGAAGGATGATGAAACAATGAGTGATGATGATCAGAAGTACAGCGCAATACAGAAAATGGCGACGAGTCCTCGGGAGTTGATCGACATCTTTTCGGATATATCCTTTTTACCGGCCGATGAGTATCACAGAAAAATCAGGTCGGGCGGATCCGTTCGCGCTTCACTTAGGCTGGATCGTAAAGATGCTTCCCAGGATAAGTCAGACCCGACCTCTGACATTTCTGCAGAAGAGATTCAGGAATGCGTAGATGACCTGGTGGCAATATCTCAAAGGGCAAGGGACGATGGGGAAATCCTCTGGGGAAGGATTCAGGGGACTCAATACGAAAGGGAAACACTTGATTATTTTGAAGGGAAGCTTGGGTCTTTCGGTTCATTGGAAGTTCGGCATGATGAATTTCCTGTCAGATATCCCCAGTGGAGGCCTACAAGCAACAGCTTGGAAGTTCTATCTTCAGCTCATCATGACGAATCGAACCCGTTTACTTTTGCTGATGCGTTGACTCCATTTCCTTCCGCAGAGACTGACGAGCATGGAAATGTTGCGGAAGTCATCTATGTGGGAAATGGCTCTGCTTCAGAATTGAACGGAAAAAATCTGAGCGGTAAAGTCGTCCTCCTTCGCTCAGCAAGCATGGGGGGGGCCTTTAATCCACACCGCCAGGACCGCTTTTTCTAGAATTGCAACTGGCGACTACGGCGCTCCCATTGGAATTATTGTCTGGTGGGACGTTGCCGGGGCACGTCAGGTCGCAGGAAGAGTGGGCGCCGTTGGTGGTGGAGATGAAATAGGCTTGGCACTGCCCTGGATTACTCTCGGCAATGACGATGGATTCTACCTAAGAAAACTGATCGATCGCGCAACTGTCGATAAACCGGTCATGGTTCGCCTCACAGTTCGCGGGGATATGGAATCTGGAGAAGATCGGATGTCAGGGAACGTATATGGGATATTACCTGGTAGAACCAAGAACTTTATTCTTATCTCTGCACACATCGATGGTTACTTTTATGCGGCCCATGATAATGGAGCAACCGCAGCATCGGTGTTGGCGCTAGCCCGGCACTATGCGTCCCTGCCCGAGGAGAGTCGTGAACACGGGTTACTATTTCTGTTCGTCGGCGATCATGAAAATCCCGGTGTAGGTGGAACCATCAATTTTGTAGAGCAGTATAAAGACAAGTTAAGAGAAGACCTGCTCCTGGTTATCCGGCCGGAGAAGCTTGGTCTTATGCACCGCGAAGGTGGTGCTACTTCTAATGTAGCTACCCCGATGACGCCATTGGTAACAAACCATAGCCCATTGTTAATCCAGCTGATGTCAGACTCAGTGTCGAAATTTAATCTTGCGGTATCCAAATACGTTTCAAATGAACCAGCAGCGGATGAATCTGCTTTCCATCCTCCGTATGCGGACCTGGGCGCAATATCAATCGGGTGGCAAGCAATCGGAAGGACCTATCATTCTACAGCAGACATCGAATCGAGGCTGTTAGGTTACCCGGAGCTCTCTATGTGGACTCGCAGTCTGGCTTTCGTGATTGACCAGCTTGAAAATTACACCAAGGATGATTTGGAGAAAGACGGTACGCTTGTCCCGGAAGTTTCAACCTATCAATCTATTTCGCTTAAAATGACTTTCGGGAATTTCTAAAAGAAAACTGTTGTGCGTTCTTCCTCAGTGACAGCCCCGATGACAGCCCCACTGCGGTGTGAGAAACATGTCCTATCGTGGACACGTCCTATCGTAGAAATGGCCCAATCCACGATAAGGGGCGCTGCATTCGTCGAAGTTGTTATGCGCTGTTCTTGATCACAGCTTGCGTAAGGTTAGGCGCCGTTCTGCTATTGATCGGGATAAGTGGCGTCCCAATTCTGTAACCAGGGTGGCTCTGCCCATAAGGTCATTTCGTCGTTAACGGGATAGATCACAGGATATAGCCCCTGGGTTTCCTGTTCGCCGTTTTTGATTTTCATCAAGCTGTTCTGCAGGTCCTTTACGTCGCTGGCGCCCAGAACTGGAGCGCCTGGCGGATAAAGTCGGTGCGCGCCGTAAATCTTTGTCTCTGAATTAACGACGTCACTAAGATGTTTCGCCCCTTGGTCGTAGTCGCCCAGGCTGCTGTTGGGCAAAAAAGCGAACAATGGTCCCTGGTACATGAAGTCGCCGGCAAACAACAGGTTAGCCGCGGCGTCAAAGAGCGAGATGGAGTCAGTGGTGTGGCCCGGCGTATAAATCACCTTCAGGACTCTGCCGCCCAGGTCCACGTTCGTGCCGGGTGTTAGCCACTCAGCAACCGAAAAGGTTGGCAGGTCAAAGCCTTCGGGTTCCCCAAGATGTTCCTGCCAGGTCAGAGTTAGTTGGTCGTCGTTTGCACGCGATCGGATGTGCGGTAAATCCACCACGGCGATGCGGTCGAAAGGTAAGCCGTCGCCGACGTGATCATAGTGGAAATGCGAGGGCACGAAAGTAATCGGCAACTGGGTTAACCCCTCAGCCACGGGGCGTATCTTGCGCGAGCCGGCACCTGCATCAAACAGGATGGCCCGATCTTCGCCCAGGATCAGGTAGCTGATGTTTTGCTGGTAATACCGGGGTTCACCTATCGCGATAGTGCGGCTGTCGAGTCGTTCGATGGTGTAGTAATCATCATGCCACACAACCTGATCGCCTTCTTCTTCAGCGGGGAGTAAATCTGGAACCCCACCCAGCGAGAAAGCCAGCGACATGCCCACTAATGCCACCTGATACCGGAACAGGAAAAGGCCGATGACTGCTAACGACAGCGCGACAAGGCTGACCGTCAATTTTTTCGTCATGTGGTTCTCCTATTTGATGCGTAGCCAAGGTTTCACCTTACCGCGGTAACTGGGATCCCGCGGCGGCGACGTAACCCCGATTCCACGTTGGGCTGATCGTCATATCATTGATGCAAACATGTTTGGGCAAGGTCGCCAGGAAGCGAATGACCTCACCACAATCTTCCGCCTGAACCATCTTGTCTCGGTCTTCCTGTGTCACAGGAATAGGACGGTTATCGAGTATCGGTGTGGCGACTTCCCCCGGACAAATCGCGGTGGCACGGACGCCATAGGTACAAGCCTCCATATTAATGCTCTCGTTCATCGCGTTCATGGCATGCTTGGCTGCCGTATAGGCGGGCCCTGTGACAACGCTGACATGTTTACCTGCCCAGGAAGAGATGTTGATAATAAGTCCGTCACCCTGCGTTTTCATGATCGGCAACACGGCCTTGCAGCAGTAAAAAGCGCCATCCAGATCAATACGAATCACTGAATCCCAGTCCTCAAGCGAGACGTTATGCCAGTTACGCTCTTTAACGTTGATACCGGCACTGGCCACCATGACATCGATACGGCTAAACTTCGCCACAATGCGATCAACGACGGCTTGCACGTCTTCTTTGCTGGACACGTCCAGCACTTCAATCGTCGCCAGTCCTTGGCACTGTGCCGCCACCGCTTCCAGTTTGTCCAGGCGCCGCCCAGAGATGACAACGTTCATGCCTGCCTGGGCGAGCGCGATGGCACCGGCTTCTCCTATTCCCGTGCCTGCGCCTGTGATCCAGGCTACTTTATGGGTCAAATCTCTCATTGGAATCCTCTTCTGGTGTCATTAATGGTCGAGTCTTTTACATAGCGTACCTTTTACCCTTCTGCGTTTCACGCGGTTACCGATCCAGTTTACATGGCGATTTTTTCAACCGGCAAACCTAACGCAGCAGGAATGAGGATAGGAAATTTAACAGGGATATTCAGCCAAGGACCCAAATACTGAATCAGTACCGGTTGTCCTCCGGTTTGTGAGCAATCCGAGGGTAGTTATACGTCGGCGCAGGGGCCAACGCGCTCCGGTGTCATCAGTCAGGAGGCGCTAAAAAAGATCGTTTGTGACGCTTGAAGCGGTTTACCAGGTGTGGAGCTTGACGGGTAATTCCTCGTAGCCTTTGACAAAACAGGATTGGACACGCACCGGCTCACCTACAACTTCGATATGCCTAAACCGCTTCATGATTTCTTCCCATACAGTTTTGAGCTGCATCTCGGCCAGCCTGTTACCCATGCATCGGTGCAAACCAAAACCAAACGACATGTGATGGCGAGGTCTTTCCCGATCGATAATAAAAGCATCCGCGTTATCAATCACATCTTTATCACGGTTAGCAGAAACGTACCACATCACCACCTTTTCACCCTTCTTGATGCGCTTACCTTTTAGGACATAATCCTGCGTAGCTGTACGGCGCATATGAGCAAGAGGTGTTTGATAGCGAATGATTTCCGGGATCATCTTTGGAATCAAATCAAGGTTATTACGCAGTTTTTCATATTCCGACGGATTTTCATTTAAGAAATAGACACCCCCTGTAATAGAATTTCTGGTGGTGTCATTACCGCCGACGATCAGCAAAATGAGATTACCTAGATATTCCATAGGGTCCATGTTCTGTGTTTCAGGATTGTGAGCCAACATGGAAATCAGGTCATTACCTGGTGCCTTCTTAATCCTTTCATTCCAAAGTCCTGTGAAAACCTCCAGGCACTCAAGCAGGCCTTCCCTTCTGACTGATTCAGGGGTATTTCCACCATTCACTTCAGACGAGGTTGCTATGTCTGACCAGTAGGTGAGCCGACGTCGCTCCTCGAAAGGAAAATCAAAGATGGTGGCCAACATCTGCGTCGTTAGTTCGATCGAAACATGCTCCACCCAATTAAAAGTTTCACCAATTGGCAACTCATCCAGAATTTTAGCCGCTCTCTGGCGGATGATGGGCTCAAGTAGTGCAAGATTGGTGGGCGCAACCACACCTGTCACGGTTTTTCGCTGCACATCATGTTTCGGTGGGTCCATCTGAATAAAGCTGGATGTTTTAAAATCCGCCATGCGCTCGAAAATTGAGATACCACCTGTTTCAGAAGAAAAAACCTCATGGTTTTTCTCAATCTCCATGATGTCATCAAACTTGGTGATGGACCAATAGGGACCGAATGGGCTGTTCTTGCAATAGTTAACCGGATCCTCATTGCGCATACGTTCAAAGTAGGGCCAAAAAGCATTAGCCTTAAATAGCATAGGGTTGCTGACATCGAGCTCGTCTAGCGCTAGCGTATATGGGTCTGCAAAATCTGGTGTACTAATTGCTTCACTCACGATAGCTCTCCTGGCACTCTAAAGGCGCCTTGTCTGGTGTGACTTAGTCCGCTTTTATTGTAAATCCGAGATACTCGTCTTGCTAAGGATTTATACACCTATTCGTATGTCCCAGCCACCAATTCACCATGGCTTCCGAGGTTTTGAATAGTCAATGCGATATTCCCTCAACTAACGCTCTTAATAAACGACCCGGATTGGAAATATACATCTTCAGGCGAGAATAGGAAATTTAACAGGGACGTTCAACCAACGACCTGAATACTGAATCAGTACCGGTTGGGTTCCGGTTTGTGAGCAATCGCAGCGAGATTCCTGATACGAGTTAACTTCTGCCAGGGGGTGCGTATTGTTTCACATGCGCCAGAATGGTGTTGATCGCTGAGAAATATGGTGATTCAGCCTTCGAATTCAGGCGCCAGTCGATAACCCGCTTTCTCCAAAAACCGTGAGACGCGCTTGGCGATCGTGTGAGCAATAACATCCAGGTCCTTACAAGAGGGAGGTTTAGAGTTCGACTTTAATGGCTAGCAGCGGCATGGCTGGTGGAGGTTTTGTAGAATAAGATTTTGGCCTTCATTCTGTTGATGTTGGTCGAGTTTTTTGTTCGATACGCACCGCCTTGCTCCCCACTGAGCTGGGCCGAGCGGCTTAAGCGTGTATTTGATATCGATATTTCTGTCTGTCCGCTGTGCGGCGGCACCCTGCGGGTGACCGCAGATGTCACCGCCCCGGACGCGATCCAAACCCTTCTGGTGCATCTGAGGCAACGCGCGCCCCCTGATGCAGCGATCTCTTTGCCGCTATCTAATGGTTAAAACCACGCCAGCGCACTGATCCCTAAGCCGACAGAAAAGCACCTTGGCTAATCGCCCATCGCCAGGTCAGCCAATAACCACAAACAACAAAAAACTTGGTAGCGTTTAACCACTAATCGTCATTCCGCTCCACTCTTTCATCAAACAACCAGGCAATCGTTCTGGTTCGATACTCAGGCTTTCGATCGAAAAGCCCTGTTATAATTCCTATCCTCATGGGATTTTTCAAAATGGTATAGAGCGCGCTGCGACTGAAGTATCTCTCATCCTGACTCCACACGGGCCAGTCGGTGGGAATAGCCTGGATATAGGCGCTCGTGCAGGGCCTTGAGGGTGGGCTGATCATATTCCTGGAGATCTTCCAGAGTTGGTAGTGAGTCGGTTTCCATGCCGTCCATTGGTCCATACAGTCATTCAGAAAGCGAGTCCTTAGGAGACGTTTCTTCACAAAACCTTCTTGACATTTATCTCATGCAAGAACTCTTTCAAGCTTCATCTTTCTTCTTTCCCAATCCGGCATGGTACGTTCGAGCAACGCACTAAATTTAGGACCATGATTATCATATTTCATGGGACATAATTCGAGAGTAATCACATAGTCGATCGCGGCAACTGGAGCTCGAATCAGTTCAAGATTCAGGTTAAGTCGCTTGGCAGGTGTCATCGATCCCCATCGTTTCGTCATCCGACGTACAACAGTCCCCGCGGGACGGTAGGCCTCTGAACTTGGAAATTGTTTCAGGCACATTTCCAGACGCTCGGAAAATTTCTTGTGCGCTCGTGCCTTTAACCAAACATCGGCTAGCTGACGAGTGATTTCTGGCTGGTCGGGATCGATTGATCTAACTTCGATGTATCCTCTAAACAATCGGACTGGCTTTGTTTCATCGTCGTGATCTTGTTTAGTCACCTTAAGTTGATACTGTCTGCCGAGATATCGATGTGTTTCGCCAGAGACATATTCTCGCGCGGGTGTGCGCGGATGGAATTGTAAAAGAAATAGCAATTGTCGATTAATCCAAGGAGCGCGTTTTCTAACTCGTCTTACTATTTCTTCTTCTGATGCGTCGAAGGGTGCTATAACAACAACTTTCATATCCGGTTGAACGCCGTTTATGGCTCTGAATGTTTGTCGATCACTGATCTGAAAACTCTTATCGGGTTTCTTTAGTAGTTCAATAAACCGCGGCGATTCTTCGTTAACAGATATCCTCAACTGTTCCCTAGTATCTAACAAAACATCAAGATCTCCGGTTGCGATGATTTCAGAATGAAAGTGAACACCTGCGAGCACTTCATAACCATAGAGAGCGTTGGATCCCACGATGACCTACTTGCATCTTGCAGAGTTGAGTACACGGCAGACTTGAGATGCTTCTCTTGGAAACCGGTTTAGCCGGTTTGCGAGAGCATACTTGCCTTTCAGACTGAGATATAACCCGTTTCTATAATCAACAAATTTTTGGAGAAGCATTAGTGGACACCAGGGTTTGTAGTGTAGGCTTTATTATGTGCTTAATATGGCTCACAATAAGGCTCTTAACATAGAGAAAGGGGTTCACGCATGCGCAAGATGAAAATGGTCTCAGTTACTGATTTGAAAAAGTCCACTGCAGCGGTTCTCCGGGAAGCACGTGAAAACGGACAGACAATTGCACTCGTCAGGAACAACCAGATCGAAGGATACTACACGCCTGCCGGACTTCTAGAGATTGAACGAGCCAGTGATAAGGAAGTCTCAAAGGCGCTTTCTGTCGTGCTAAAAGCCCATGGTGACGCACTCACCAGACTAGCAAAGAAGTGAAGCTGCTCGATTCTCAGCAAGTACTTGAACTACACGAGCATGTCCTGATACGAGATGGCGGATTGCCAGGTATTCGTCTGGGAATGTCTGTGGATGCGGTTCTGTCTCGGATAGAGAACAACCTCCGATTCGAATTCGATCCTGACGTCACCAACGCCGCAGCTCTATTTGCTTACACATTTGCTGTAGGGCACATCTTTAATGATGCCAACAAACGTACCGGCTATGTTGGTGCGCTTGTAACGCTGGAGGTTAACGGCATCAAGGCCGAGAAAATGAATCAGTCTGAATTGGAAGGGCTTGTCATTGCCGCCGCTCGAGGAGACATGGAGATTGAAGAATTCGTGACGTCATTTCGAGAACTTGTTATATCTTGATACCTGATTGCGACAACGCGGAACTCTTCATTGTGTTCACCTTCCCTGTAGATTGCCTACATAAAAGGCAAGCCGCTTTCAGAACTTCGCTAGTCCCCGGTAATTGTTATTCGCTGATTGGTAATGTATCTGCCATCGTCCGAACATAGATGGGTGGCAGTCGCAGCGATATCATCCGGTGTGCAAACAAAGCCAAATGGCATGTTGGCTTCCATTTTTCGTATATCCGTTCCGCCACCGGTCGCCTCGACAATTTTTCTACCCATGTCGGTATCTACCAAACCGGGAGCGATCATGTTCACCCGCATACCATTCGGCTTCTCTTCCCTCGCTAGTGTGTGGGCCATGGCTTCGAGTGCTGCTTTACTGACAGAGTAAACTCCATACCCGGGGTTTAGTGCCTGGGCGGCAATTTATGAAATCATAATAACATCACTACGGTCTGCGCGTCGCAGATGCGGGACCAGGTGACGACACAAGAAAATGAGTCCCCACAGTGTTGATTTGCACTTAAAACTGACCCAGGATTTACATCTAAAATTGACCCACCCTGGTCGCCAGATTATGGCGTAGATTTCTTCTTTTTGCTGCCCTTTGTTGCCTCCTGGTTTGTCGTCGAGTGTTTTAACCGATAACTGTCATTGCCTGTCTCCAGGATATGGCAGTGGTGAGTCAGTCGATTCAGCAAAGCAGTGGTCATCTTTTCATCTACAAATACTGCCGACCATTCGGCAAAGCCGAGGTTCGTGGTAATGATGATGCTGGTCCGCTCATAGAGCTTGCTGATCAGATGGAACAGCAATGCGCCACCAGCCTGGCTGAAGGGCAAGTAACCCAACTCATCCAGTATCACCAGATCGGTGTGGATCAGCCGGTTGGCTATCCGCCCCTGCTGCCCGGCCTGTTTCTCCTGTTCCAGTGCGTTAACCAGTTCAATGGTGGAGAGGAACCGTACTCTCTGTCGGTGCTGCTGGATGGCTTGCACCGCTATCGCTGTCGCCAGATGAGTTTTGCCTGTACCCGGGCCTCCCACAAGCACCACATTCTGGGCGTCTTCCAGGAACTCGCATCGGTGCAATGATTTCACCAATGCCTCATCGACAGTGCTTTGCCCGAAGTCGAAGCCAGTGAGATCCCGGTAGGCCGGGAACTTGGCCACCTTCATCTGGTAATTGATTGAACGCACGTCCCGTTCAGAGGCTTCAGCCTTGAGCAGCATCTCCAACACCGGCACCGCCTGCTGATAAGCCGGTGAGGATTGGTCAGCGAGTGTATGGATGGCATCGGCCATGCCGTGTAACTTCATGGACTTCAATGTGGTGATCATGGCTTCAGGTTTCATAGTGTGTGCTCCTCAGTTTGTCGTAGCGTGCGGTGTCGGCCTTGGGTTCATTGGCCAGTTTTAAAGCCGGTGGTGGTTTCAGGGGCTCGGGGCGAGGGGGTTCCTCCAGTCGGCTGAGGCAGTTCAAGACGTGCTGTTTGGAGGGCTCCCCCGATTCCAGTGCCCTGACAACGGCCTGCTCAACAAGTTGCTCATCATGGAGTAGCACCAACGCCAGGATATCAACTATCTCCCGGTCACCGCCGGGGCGTTTGATTAAGCGTGAACGCAGTTGCCTGAAGCTGTCGGGTAACGCCAGAAACGGTGCACCATTGCGCAAAGCGCCAGGTTTTCGCTGTAACACCGAGAGGTAATGCCGCCAGTCAAAGACTGTTTGCCCTGGCGCGCTTTTGTCCCGATTGAACACCCGCACATGTTCGGCAACGACCTGGGCTTCGGCAACAATCACCAATCGCTGTGGGTACACCCGTAGACTGATGACGCGATTGGCAAAGGTCGCAGGCACACTGTAGCGGTTATGCTCGAAGGTCATCAGGCAGGTGGACGACACCCTCTTGCTATGCTCGATAAAACCATCGAAGGCTGCCGGCACCGGCATCAGCTGTGGCCGCTCGTCTTCCAGGCATTGTGCCAGTGAGCGGGCCTTGAGCTGTGGGTGAGCAGATTCCTGCCACTGTGCCTGGCACCGCTCTTGGAGCCACTGATTCAGCTCGTCTAAAGATTTGAAGGGTGGTGGGTCGTACCACAAGCCGTGTCGGGCATCCTGTACCGCCTTCTCGATCTGGCCCTTCTCCCAGCCCGCTGCTGGGTTGCAGAACTCTGCCTCATACAGGTAATGGCTGACCATGGCATAGAAACGCTTGTTAACCGTGCGCTGCTTACCACGGCCAACCTTGTCGACCGCGGTCTTCATATTGTCGTAAATACCGCGCTCTGGTATCCCACCAAATGCGGTGAATGCATGGTAGTGCGCATCAAACAGCATCTCGTGAGACTGGGTCAGGTAGGCCCGCATGAAGAACGCCCGACTGTAGCTGAGTTTGAAGTGGGCAATCTGTAGCTTGGTGCTGACGCCATTGATCTTGACCCAGTCCTCGCTCCAGTCGAACTGGAATGCTTCGCCTGGCGCGAACTGCAGGGGTACGAAGGCCCGTTTGCCCGCTCCCAGTTTGGCGTCTTGTTGCGTCTGGCGCCACTGGCGCGAGAAGGCCGCCACTCGATCATAGGAGCCGGTATAGCCCAAGACGATCAGGTCCCGGTGCAACTGCTTGACGGTGCGCCGCTGTTTGCGGTGTCGGCGGGACTCCCGAAATAGCCAACTGGTCAAGGTCTCCTCGTAGTCGTCCAACTTACTGGGGGACTTGCGAGAGGGGTACGTCGGCTCGACAACCTTACCCGCCAGGTACTTGCGAACTGTGTTTCTGGACAAACCGGTACGGCGTGCGATCTCCCTGATCGGCATACCGTCACGCAAATGCCAGCGTCTAATTACACTTAATAATGCCACGTCTATCACTCCTTGGTTCCCCTGCAATTTGTTTTGCAGGGTGGGGTTATACGTGGGTCAAAATTGGATGCAAATATGGGGGGCTATTGGGTCAATATTGGGTGCAATTCAACAGTTGCTTCATGCCTCTCAAATAAGTACCAGATTGCTTTCGTCGTTACTGAGCATTCTTCAAAATATTTAATGAATAAAGTTTCTAGGCTGGAGAAACAGTTTGTGAAACATACCTATAAAAATGCTAGTGATGTTGTAGCTGTTAGTACCGCTCATGGTTTGGCGTTGTCTGAATATTTAAATGGTAGATCATGCAAAATCATACCAAATGCTGTTGACACGGATTTCTTCAAAATAAAATCGGGTGGGCGAAATCGAAATTCATTTGGGTTTTTGGCGATCGGAAACCTGAACAGTAATAAGGGGTTTGAAATCCTAATTAGAGCATTTTCCAAAGTAGTGCTCGCAGAGGAGACGGAGGCTAGATTAGAGATTGGTGGCGCTGGTCCCTTGCGAGAGTCATTGGAGTTTTTGGCTCGTTCTTTGAATATCTCAGATAGAGTATGCTTTCTCGGAAGGCGTTCGAAACGAGAAGTACGAGAGGCAATTGGGAAAGCTAATACCCTAGTTTTGTCAAGCTATCACGAGACGTTTGGTATTGTTTTGGTGGAAGCGTTGTCTTCTGGAGTGCCTGTGATAGCAACTAGGTGCGGTGGTCCCGAAGATGTCGTTTCTTCGAGCGTCGGTCTTACTGTTGAAGTTGGGAATATCGACCAAATGTCCCGAGCCTTGCAGCTTGTTGCTGAGGGTGTAGCATTTACACCAAGTGAACTCAGAGATTATGCCATTGAGCATTTTGGGAGGTTAGCAGTAGCGCAACAAATCGAATCGTTGTACGTTGAGGCTCGTGACTAGTTAGATTTTTTCACCCGTGGTAGTCGATTCGGTTGAGCTTTCACCATATATATTGATATAGAATCTGATAGATGTAGAAGTCAATGTCCACTTCCCCATTATTTAGACAGCTCTAAGCTAGAGTTTCTGGTTTCTGGCGATACATCGTCCCGTTCTAGGTTTTCGAAATATGCACGATCAATTGAATTTACTCAGTATTCGCACGGGCGTTACTGATAATCATATTTCGCTCTGGTTTTTAAGTTTTAATAAACCGCCAACTACTGGCTCAAAAATGGGGTTCCCTATGAGTGCTGGTTTCAGCATTCGGGACGACATTTAATGGTAGTATCTCCTCGTAAAAATCGTATGGATTGAGCTTGCCCCATTTAGTTGTTATTCCACAAGTGTTCCCTCCAGAAACACATCCAACTGCGGTCATGACATTCGAGTTTTGCTCTCACATGATTAAGAAAGGTTGGGATGTGAGCGTGATTGCCGGTCGGCCGCATCACGGAGGAGCCGCTACCTGATGGTTGAAACCACGGCAGCGCATTTCTCCCTACGCCAACAGAAAAGCACCTTGGCTAATCGCCCATCGCCAGGTCGTAAGCGCTCTATCTCCCCACCTTGTCAGCCCTAATGGAATGTGATGGCCGGAATATTGTGCGGCAGGAGATCCTGCAGGTCATCTGGTTTTGTTGTCGGTAATTCTGTGAGCACATGGGTCAGGTA
>Ga0233427_10002156_pt1 | contig 19145 bp, 22 predicted proteins | sample SI_118_April2016_5_FD_179885 | JGI IMG/M metagenome (GOLD analysis project Ga0233427, IMG submission 179885) | Seawater microbial communities from Saanich Inlet, British Columbia, Canada - SI_118_April2016_100_MG | ecosystem: Environmental > Aquatic > Marine > Inlet | place: Canada: British...
TCATAATCTAAAAAAGGCCGAGTATGATCTGGCCAATGACGAAGAGTCCGTCGAAGTGACCGAACGGTTATCCGAAAAAGCCGGCCACGCAACGTACAAAGCCGGCGGCATCGAGACCATCCACGCCCTCGATTGGATCAAAAACACCATCGGCGAAGACGGCTTGAGCAAACGGATTAAGAAATCCCTGAAAGACGTGAAGATCGCCAACTATTACGGCTGCATGTACACACGGCCACGCCATATCTTCCCCGAAAAAGATCAGGGGCCCGGCAGCGAGTCGACGTCACAGCCGCACTTCATGGATGATCTGCTGGCCGCTGCCGGCGCGGACATCGTCGACTATCCTTTAAAAACAGCGTGCTGTGGTGGTGCGCACACCTTGTCCGACTCCGACACCTCGACAAAGCTGGTGGTCAATCTGCTGCGCGCCGCCGAAGCCGTGGGTGCCGACGTGATCGCCACGGAATGTCCAACCTGTCATTCCGGCCTGGAAATGCATCAGGTGCGCGCTGAAAAGGTTCACGACATCAAGACCGACGTGAAGATCGTCTACTTCACGCAGCTCTTAGGATTAGCGCTGGGATTAAGCCCGCGGAAAGTTGGCCTGCACGAAAACATTTCTGACTCGCTCGGGTTCTTTAAACAAAAGGGCCTGGCATGACACCGCTGGATATCATCGAGTCGCGCATTGCCGAACTGGCGGAATGCCCAGATGCCTCTCTGGCTGCCGGTTCCCTGTTGAAGCTCGGTGAAGAAACTTTGGAGCATTGGGTCAGTGCGCGCGGCTATGTGCCAACCGTGGCCGAGAAAGAAGGTTTTCGCCTGCTTGCCCTGCACCGCCAGGGCGCCAAGGATATTCCCAGCTTCAACGCATGCCGCGAGACATGCCGGGAACTCGCTTACCATTACAATCTGATCACCATGGCGTCCGATCATCCGGATACGAAACAACGCTTAAGACTAGCCAGTCTGGTTGCCAATCATTTATATCTATTCGTGCGCGGCAAAATGGAAGAAAGCGAATTGGGCGATTTTTGTTGTTCGTCTAAACCCATTCACGGCGAACCAGGACAAGAAACCGGAAACGAACAAAGGGGAATTTGAGCCATGCCTGACGTCAGGGGATGCCACCTTCCAGACGATTTACTTTACGATGTGGACAATAACATTTGGTACCGCGAGGCGGGTGACGGCAACATCCAGGTCGGCATGACCGCTGTCGCCGTCGCCATGGCCGGACAATTGGTGGCCTATACGCCGAAACGCGTCGGACGCACTGTGAAGCCCGGAAAATCCTGCGCGACAATTGAATCGGGAAAATGGGTGGGCCCGGCGAAACTTCTCATGGGCGGTGAAGTTGTTGCCGTCAACGAGACCATGCAGGGCAAGCCCGACCTGGCCAATGATGACCCTTATGGCGAAGGGTGGCTGGTCGTCATCAGTATCGAGGATTGGGCATCGGCGAAATCTCAATTGACATCAGGAGCGGACGTCGCGGCGCCATATGAAGCCAAAATGGAAGCCGACGGCTTTGCCGGTTGCGTTCAGGAATGACGCGCCGGAAATCGAGCAACAGGACAGGAGCTCACTTTCGCCATTGATATTTTATATTAATAGAATATGATAGTAGTTGTCAGGGAAACAATGTTCCACCGGCCATGCCGACCCCGTAAAATGCGGTCTCTAAGAACCGTTTCGGGAAGGGCTCTTAACCGATGGAATCAACGGAGGAGAACCACCTTGGGAATCAGAACACTGGCCGCTGTGGCCGTGGGGGTTGCGTTATCGTTGGCCGTGAATGGCGACGCGGCAGCCGCCAAACTCGTGAAGTACAAAATCGTCGATGAGACCAGCATCCCAAAATCGCTGACCGGTAAGCCCGGCGACGCGAAAAAGGGCCGCGCGTTGGCGATCAATCGGAAAAAAGGCAATTGCTTGGCTTGCCACGCGATGCCGATCCCCGAACAACCCTTCCATGGCAACATTGGCACGGATCTAAGCGGTGCCGGTGGCCGATATTCGGAAGGCGAGCTGCGGTTGCGGTTGGTTGATTCAAAGGTCGTCAATCCGGATACCATCATGCCGGCCTTCTATAAGAACACTGGCTTTCATCGCGTCCTGAAGAAATTCAAAGGCAAGACCATCCTCTCCGCGCAAGAGGTCGAGGATATCATTGCCTACGTGAAGACGCTCAAGTGAACTGCGGCCGTTGCCGTATAGTTACGGCGATGGCGGAACCAAGGAGAAAACAATGATCCACAAAACTTTGGAAACGCGCCAGGTCGGCCGCCGCGAGTTGATGGCGATGTTCGGCGCCGGCGTGGTCGCGGCCATGGGTGTCGGCATGACACCACGCGACGCCATGGCGGATGCGAAATCCGTAACTGATGCGATGATGAAAGTCGTCGGCGACAGCAAGCCGGCGACCGGTAAAATCAAACTTGATCTGCCGCAGATCGCCGAAAACGGCAACACGGTGCCAATCGCCGTGGAAGTCGATAGCCCCATGAGTGATGCTGACCACGTGAAGGCTTTGCATCTTTGGGCCGACAAAAACCCGCGTCCCGAGGTCGCATCGTTCCGGTTCAGTCCGGCCAGCGGCAAGGCAAAGGTCTCAACCCGCGTTCGCCTGTCTAAAACGCAGAACATCGTTGCGGTCGCGGAAATGAGCGACGGCAAGTTCTATATGGCGAAGTCGGAAATTAAAGTCACCATCGGCGGCTGCGGCGGCTGATCGGGAACGGGAGAGAGTAAAATGGCAAAAACCAAAGCCCGCGTAAAAGTCCCCAAGTCCATCAAGAAAGGTGAGGTGTTTCAGGTCAAGACATTGATCTCTCACAAGATGGAAACAGGGCAACGTAAAAACAAAAAAACCGGCAAAAAAATTTCCCGGATGATCATCAACAAACTGGTCTGCCAGTATAACGGCAAGGAAGTGTTTGCTTCCGACTGGCATCCGGCGATTTCCGCTAATCCGTACATGGCGTTTTACGTCAAGGCGGATGCCAGCGGCAGTCTCGATTTCACCTGGACCGATGACGAAGGCAAGTCAGTTAAAAAATCGGCCAAGATAACCGTCGCCGGTTGATAGGGGAGCATCATGGGAAAGTTTCATCTGGGATCACTTTTGGCAGCCGGGGCAATTCTTGCCGTCGGTTTTTCAACCCAAGCCAATGCCGAGGGCAAACACGGTATGTATGCCAACGGCGAAATCCGTAGCGGCTACACCTACCTGACGCCGCAATCCAAGGCCATTCAGAACGACGATTTTCAAAACCCGGGCATGATCTGGGTCGATGACGGCGCCACTCTTTATGAGGCCGTCGACGGCAAAGCCGGAAAATCGTGCAAGGCCTGCCACGGCAAAGCAGAAGTCGCCATGAAAGGCGTTGCCACCACATATCCGAAATATGATGAAGATACGAAAAAGATCAAAAACATCGAAGCCCAGGTCAATCGGTGCCGCACCAAGCACATGCAGGCGAAACCGTGGAAATACGAATCGGGCCAGCTGCTGGCGATGACGGTGTTCATCCGCCATCAGTCGCGTGGCATGCCGATGAATGTGTCGGTGGATGGCCCCGCCGTTCCGTTCTTCCAGAAAGGCGAGAAGTTCTACAAACAACGCCGCGGTGCCCTCGACATGGCATGTTCCAATTGCCACATCGATAACGCCGGCAAGAACGCCCGCGCCAATCTTCTGTCCCAAGGCCAAACCAACGGGTTCCCGACCTACCGCCTGAAATGGCAGAAAGTGGGGTCCACGCACCGGCGCTTCCGGGGCTGCAACAAGCAAGTCCGGGCGACGCCGTACAAGTACGCGTCGGATGAATACATGAACCTGGAACTGTACGTCGCCTGGCGCGGCCGCGGTCTCCCGGTGGAGACGCCTGCGGTTCGCAACTAAGCCCAAGCGCCGACGTTCAGATAAATGGGGGGATGCGCTGACTTGCGTCCCCCCTTTTTTTGCCCTTACTCGAAAGGCAGAAGGATAATTCATGCTTGATCGCCGACAGTTCATGCAGGTAGCCGCTGCCACCGCCGTCCTCACCGGCACGCCTGGGAAGCTCTCTCGCGCCGCCGCCCGCCAGACCATAACTCAAGATGATCTGCTGAAGTTTGATGCCAAGGGCCAGGTAACTCTGCTGAATTTTACCGACTGCCATGCCCAATTAGTGCCGTTGTATTTCCGCGAGCCGTCCATCAATTTGGGCGTCGGCGCCCAGCACGGTCTGCCACCGCATATTACCGGCAAGGATTTCCTGACAAAATTCGGCCTGCACGCCGGGTCTGCCGAGGCCTACGCCATGACCAGTGAAGACTTCAGCGCCTTGGCCGGCAGCTACGGTCGCATCGGCGGCATGGACCGCATGACGACCTTGGTGAAGGCCATTCGCGCCCAGCGCCCGAACAACACATTGCTTTTGGATGGCGGCGACACCTGGCAAGGCTCATATACGGCACTCAAGACCAGCGGCGAAGATATGGTCGAGGTCATGAACGCGCTGGGTGTCGAAGCGATGACCGCGCACTGGGAGTTCACTTACGGCGAAGAGCGCGTCCTCGATTTAAAATCAAAACTGGATTTTCCGTTCCTGGCCGGCAACGTAGTTGATACGGAATGGGAAGAAGCCGTCTTCGAGCACACCAAGTATTTTGAGCGCGACGGCGTTAAGATCGCCGTCATCGGCCAAGCCTTTCCCTATACGCCCGTCGCCAACCCGCGCTACATGATCCCGAATTGGTCATTCGGAATCCGCGAGGCCTTGGTCCAAAAGCGCGTAGACGCAGCCAATGCCGCCGGTGCAGATTTGGTCGTCCTGCTGTCCCACAACGGCTTTGACGTGGATCGAAAGCTGGCCGCGCGGGTTTCCGGCATCGACGTCATCTTGACCGGCCACACACATGACGCCATCCCCGCCGCGATCAAAGTCAAAGACACGCTTTTAGTGGCGTCGGGCTCGCACGGCAAGTTCCTGGCACGCCTTGATCTTGACGTAAAAGGCCGCAAGGTTGTCGATTATGAATTCCGCCTGATCCCAGTGTTCGCTGATGCGATAACGCCTGATCCTGATATGGCCGGGATCATATCAAAAATCCGGGCGCCCCACGCCCAGGAAATTGACCGTGTGCTGGGCAAGACCGACAGCCTTCTCTACCGACGCGGCAATTTCAACGGCACCTTCGATGATTTGATTTGTGCGGCCCTATTGGAGGAGCGCGACGCGGAAATCGCCTTGTCGCCGGGATTCCGGTGGGGCGGCAGTCTTTTGCCCGGCCAGGACATTACGGTTGAGGATGTATTCCATCACACCGCGCTGACTTATCCCAATGCTTATCGATCCGAGTTCACCGGTAAGTTCCTGAAAGAGATATTGGAAGACGTCGCCGACAACCTGTTCAATCCCGACCCCTACTACCAGCAAGGCGGTGATATGGTCCGGGTTGGCGGTATGGCCTACGCGATCGATATCGCCAAACCCATCGGCAAGCGAATTTCAAACATGACCCTGACTAAGTCCGGCGAAGCCATTGATCCAGCCAAGTCCTATGTGGTTAGTGGCTGGGCATCGGTGAACCCTGACACCAAGGGCCCGCCGATCTATGATGTCGTCAGCAACTACATTTCCAAAAAGAAGGTCATTACCGTGCCGGAAAACCGCAACATCCAAATCAAAGGAGCCTGATGCTGCCGCCAATCGCGGACAGCGAAGGAGCTAATTATGGGCGGATTTGATGTTTCTTTTGCGGGTGCGTTCGGGGCGGGGCTGTTGAGCTTTCTATCGCCTTGTGTGTTGCCTTTGGTGCCGCCGTATCTCTGCTTCCTGGGCGGTGTCAGCCTTGACCAGGTCGCCGGTGATGAAGGCGTTGATCCGGCCATCACGAAACGCGTGTTTATTGCCGCCATCGCCTTTGTTCTTGGGTTTTCGACGGTGTTCATCTCGCTTGGCGCTACGGCGTCGGCGGTCGGCGAAATGGTCTCTGATTATCTGGATATCCTGTCAAAGGTCGCCGGCGGTGTCATCATCATCATGGGCCTGCATTTCATGGGTCTATTTAAAATTTCCATGCTCTACCGCGAAGCACGATTTCACGCGGAAAAGAAACCAGCCGGGATCATCGGTGCCTATATCATCGGTCTTGCCTTTGCATTCGGATGGACGCCCTGCGTCGGTCCAATTCTCGCGGCGATCTTGTTTGTCGCCGGTAGCGAAGATTCCGTCGGTGAAGGTGTTCGCCTACTGGCTGTCTATTCCGCCGGCCTAGGAATCCCGTTCCTGGCCGCGGCGCTGGCCGTCAAACCGTTCATGAATTTCATGGGCCGGTTCCGCAAACATATGCACACGGTAGAGCGCGTCATGGGCGCGCTATTGGTGATCACCGGCGTCATGTTCCTGACCGGTTCGATCAACGACGTGGCTTTCTGGTTGTTGGAAACCTTCCCGGCGCTCGGCAGGACGGGCTAAAAACTCAACCGAACCGAAGCCAGAGAATTTTATCCGAGGAAACAACACGGCGCAGAATGTTGACGACGTTAAGCTGGTTTTTTTCTTCAATCGCCAACCAAATCCTATCTAGGTAAAACAAACTGTCCTTCATCAGGCGTTGGAATTGCGCATCTGCGGCGATCTTCGGCGGCGCCGTATCGCGGCATCGCTGATAGCTCGTAATCACACTTTTCAGCCGGCCCCCCAGATCTTTAACCTGTTCCGGTTTTGAAAAATCCGGCGGCTGGCGCCGGAAATGGAACAGTTTTTTGAAGGCCGCATTGGCGGTGTCGATGCAGTCGGAAAAGATGACAACCCCATTACGGCGCCTGAGATCTGACAGAATACGGCGGATCGGTGTGAGTGCGCTCAACGTGTCCTCGGCTCGTCCTTCAGCCGCTGATTTTTGTGCCGTGCCGATCCTGCGGCCGATATCTTTCAGCGTTGTCAGCCATTGACCATCCTTTGAATAAGCGTCGGGTGGCGTGCCGAATGTGGTGGAAATATTCGCCCAGGCTGCCATCAAGCCGTCCAATTCAAATGCTGCCGACATGGCGTTGCCGCGTTCCGCGTAAAACACGGATTCCCGGTAGTGTCCGTAAGCCGTTGCCAATGCATCGTGAAATGCTTTGGTGCTTTCCGCCGCTTTCACCGGCGCGCTGCTGGCGAAAACAATTGTGATCAGAAAGGCGCGGAAAACATGCTCGAGCCGTCGGGACATCACTTCAACCTTGGTTCATATTCGCTAATTGTGATATGTTAATGTTTCTTTCTGAGCAGGTCAAAACTAAGGAGTGTTTCGACATGCCGATCAGCCGAAGAACAGTGTCCGGGTGGGCATTGGCCGGACTGGCATCAAGTTTATTACCGGGGCCTTCCGCTTTTGCCGACGCCGCCAAGTACGCCCCCATACGTAAAGGCGACGGGCAGTTCGGCAGCTACACGCAACCCTGGTTTTTGGAAAGCTTTCTGGAATTCGCGGACGACATTGAAGAAGCCGCCGGAAACGGCAAACGGTTTGCGCTGATGTGGGAGCTTGAGGGTTGCCCCTATTGCCGTGAAACACACTTGGTCAATTTCGCGGTGCCAGAGATCAATGAATACGTGCGCGCCAACTTCGAAATTGTCCAATTAGATTTAAAGGGGTCGCGGGAAGTGGTGAACTTCGACGGCACGCCCATGAAGGAACGCGACCTTGCCAGGCTCAACCGGGTCCGGCACACGCCGACGATTCAGTTCTTTCCGGAAACGGTGGATGAGCTTAAAGGCAAAATCGGGAAAGACATGGAAATCGCTCGCATGCCCGGCTATCTGCGGCCTTTCCACTTCTATACCTATTTCCAGTTCGTCCGTGAGAAGGCCTACACCCACACCAATTTTCACAAATACCTGTCGGCGCGTGTTGCCAACTACAAGGCCGAAGGCAAACAACTTCCCAGTTGGTAACTCAGCCGGTCTCAGTGGCCGGCGAGCGCTCGGATTTCGCATCCAGGAGACGCGACAATGCGATCCCTGCCGCCATGGCGGCAAAGAAAATGAAACTCTCCGAATGGCCGTAAGCGAGGCCGGCAATGGCGGGGCCTGGACATAAACCGACGAGCCCCCAGCCGACGCCGAACATGACCGCGCCCGCGATCAATGGCCGGTCTATTTTCCCCGGGCTCGGCAGATGGAATTTTTTGTCCATCAGCGGCCTGAATGCATGCACGGGGATCCACTTGAACGCCAGCGCCGAGGGTACCAACGCGCCAATCATCACCAGCGCCAACGACGGATCCCAATCACCCATGACGTCCAGAAAGGCCAGCACCTTGGCCGGATTGACCATGCCGGAAACCGCCAATCCCAATCCAAACAACCCACCGCAAATCATACCCACCCAAACCATGCCTCGCGTCACCCCATTCCCAAATGACGAACGGCGTAAACCGTCAGGGCGGCGATAGCCATGAACACAATGGTCGCGACAAGGGATCGATGCGACCATCTGGCAACACCGCAGATCGCGTGACCGCTGGTACAGCCGGAGCCGAACCGCGCACCGAAACCGACCAACAGACCACCTGCTACCAACAACGGCATGGCATTGGTAATTTCAATGTCCATCAGGGGCCCACCACCGGCGCGGTACAATCCGACACCGATAACCAAGCCGACAACAAACATCGCGCGCCAAACCGTCTCTGCGTTTGGCGCCGCAATGAGGCCGCCAAATATTCCGCTAATCCCCGTCACCCGGCCGCTGAACCACAGCATGCCCGCCACCGACATACCGATCAGCAAACCGCCGGCCAAAGCTGATAGAGGCGTAAAGTTGCTCATGGTGTACTTAAAATGGAAGTTTGTCGGCAATGGCTTCAATGCCGGCTCTTGCGCAGGCTTCATCGGCAGGACCGCCCGGCGCGCCGGAAACGCCGACGCCGGCGACCATGGTTCCGGCGGCTTCAACGCGCACTCCGCCGCCAAGCATTAAGGCGCCTGGGACATGCCGTATGCCGGGGGATAACTCCCCATCCTTGATGAGGCGCGAGATCTCGCCCGAATCGGTTCGGAAACTGACCGCTGTCCAGGCCTTGCGGCGCGCCGTTTCCGGTGTATGGGTCCCGGCGAACCGGTCGCGCAAGGTCACCTGCAAAATGCCGAACCGATCAACCACGGAAACCGCCACCTGATAGCCTTTCTTTCGGCAATCAACCATCGTCGCCTGGGCCAATTCCAAGGCGATTTCCGGTTTCAAGACCTTGAAGGTGACAAGGCTGTCCTCATCGGCGCGGATCGATGTATTCAACGACACGGTAATCATGGCAATGGCCACGACGGTGACGATTTTCCTCAACATGATTTTCTCTCCTTGCGGTCGTGACTACAGGCGAATTTCCCCGCCGAACGGTCCAGTAATTCACCCAGCTGGGCCCAAAAAAAACTCTCCCCCGGATAGCCCAATATCCGCCCGACCTCGCGACCGTCATCCATGAGGCCGAATGTCGGGGTGTAGCGGACACCCTTTAGCATTCTCAGATCCTGAGGAAGCGATCGAAACAGATCAACCCGGCGCAAGGGAGCGCGGCGCCCTTCCGTGGTTTTCGCGTAAACCGCGCCCAATTCTTCGTGCCAAACCTCGCACCACTCGCAAACCGGGGATTCAAACATCACCAACTCAGCCGCTTTCACATTGGCCGGCAGGAAATACACAGAGACCAGCAAAACGACTGCGCATTGCTCAACTACATGTTTCAATCTCATCCTCATCTGCGCGCACCGTTTCCGAATTGATTATCTCGGTGCATTATAAATCAATACTTTATAAAAGTCGAATATGTGAAAACGAGAGACTTACTCCCTACTCGCCAGCGGGCGCGCTCAACGCTTCTTCAGCCGGATCCAGGCCCATGCGAGAAATCGCAACAGCACCGCCGGCGACAATGCCGCCGACCGCCAAGAGCGATCCCAACGACAAGGTCGCGATACCGGTGACGCCTTGGCCGATGGTACATCCCAACGCCATGACGCCGCCGACCCCCATCAAGGCGCCGCCGGTCATATAGTCGCTCATTTCCCTGGCATTTTTGAAACCATCAATCCGGAACGTTCGGTTTGCGGTGGCAACGGCGAATCCGCCAAGGATTATGCCGGCGATGACAGCGACGCCGAATGAAATTGTCGCGCCAGTAAACGTCATTAGATATTGAAGGCCATCACCCACGGGGCGGACGAAACTTAACGACATCAGTGCAACGGGTTCAAATTCGTCAAACCCCAAAACGCCTGTCGCCATCCAACCCAATGTCACCATGGCGCCGATCGCAAGGCCCGCAATGACGTGCTTCGGAGACGACCGAAACGCCTTGTCCTCGAAGCAATACCAAACGCCACCAGCGATCACGATTAACGAAAGACCAATCCGAACCAGTTCTGATTGCACCCCCAGAACGCGGGCGATGAATTCAGGAATGCCTTGCGATTGGAGTTGCCACTGTGCCAAGTCCAAATTCGACCCCCCTTCCATCCATTCGCGGGCCGCACCGGTGAGGCCACGGAGCGTCATATAGGCGAAGATACCGAGCGCCAGCAGGCTCACCAATGACCTGAGATCGCCGCCGGCCGCACGAATGAGGCTGCGCCCACCGCAGCCGCGCGCCATGACCGTGCCGTAACCAAATATCAGGCCGCCGAAAATGGCGCCGAACCACCCGAGGTTACTGCCGAGATAGATAGAGTCATAAATATCGATGACGCCGGCCCAATGGAAAGCATGCGTCCCGCCAACAGCCGTCACGATCGCCAACAGCCAGCACCGAAGTCGGCGAAAATCGCCATAAATTGAGATATCCGCCAAAGCGCCGAGCGCGCAAAAATCGGACCATCGGGTGACCGCGCCAAAAGCCAAGCCGATCATCAATCCGGCTGCCCCAACCAATGTCGTAACGGCAAACTCGCCCAAGTTACACTCCTGACAACTCGAAACCCAATCGATCCGGACCATCGCAGTCAATTTTCGCGAAAATCCACGTATCGACCATGCATCTGTATTATATTGCATCAACCGCGCCGTCTCGAAGCAGAAATCTATCTCGAATTCAGATACACGGCCATTGGGGGAAACCCTGCGTTGTTTGCTTCAATGCCAATTCAGAAGGGAGAATGAGATGTTCAAAACCACAGTTGCCGGCAGCCTGCCGAAACCCGCCTGGTTGGCCGAGCCGGAAAAGCTTTGGGCGGCGTGGCAATTGGCAGGCGATGCGCTGATCGAAGGGCAACAGGACGCAGCGCTTGCCTGGATCAAAACTCAAGAGGACGCCGGCATTGATATTGTCAGCGACGGCGAACAGTTCCGAAAACATTTTGTCCATGGTTTCTTGGAATCCATTGAGGGCATCGATTGGCAAAAATTCACCACCATGGGCATTCGCGACGACCGCTATGACGCACAAGTGCCGACGGTCACCTCAGCCGTCAAACGAACTGGACCTGTTCACAGCGCCAGCGCCAAGTTTTGCCGCGAACGGACCGGGCATGAGATGAAAATGACGCTGCCCGGCCCGATGACGATTTGCGACACAATCGCCAATGCGCATTACGACACCCGCCCCGACATGGCCATGGCTTTCGCTGATCTTCTCAATGATGAGGCGAAAGAGCTTGAGGCTCTCGGCGTCGACGTCATTCAGTTCGATGAACCCGCCTTCAATGCGTTTATGAGCGACGTCAAAGAATGGGGCATCGAAGCCTTACACCGGGCAACGGCGGGGCTCAAATGCAAGACCGCAGTTCATATTTGTTATGGCTACGGCATTCAGGAAAATATCGATTGGAAAGAAACGCTGGGAGAAGAATGGCGCCAGTACGAAGAATTTTTCCCGGCCCTGAATAACAGCCGGATCGATCAAGTGTCCTTGGAATGCGCAGATTCCAAAGTCCCGCTATCCATGATCGGATTGCTGCCGGACAAGGAAGTGCTGGTGGGCGCCATCGATGTGGCGTCCCTGGAGGTAGAAACACCGGAAAAGGTCGCGGCCACTCTGCCTGCCGCCCTTGAACATGTGTCGACGGATCAACTGGTGGCCTGCACCAATTGCGGCATGGCACCATTGCCGCGCCGTGTCGCCGAAGGGAAATTGAAGGCGTTGGGAGCGGGCGCGGAGATTCTACGAAAAGAGTTGGCTTAGCCTTCTTTTAAACTTCCATCGCCATCCCATCGCGCCCCGGATCGGCGCCGCCGTCCCAACGGCCGTCGACCGAGCGGATCGCATGCACGCCGGCGAAGTGATAGCTCAGATAGGTGCGCCGCAACGGATAGCCCATATCTTTCAGTTCGGCTTCGACAAAGCGCGGAATGCGATTGGCGATGTCGATGGTGTCGGACGTCGTACAGAAACGCGCCGCAGACACGGCTTGCTGCGCATCCATGCCAAAATCTACGGCATTCAATATCGCCTGTAGAACTCCCATGGTGATGAACGTGCCGCCCGGCGCGCCGACGACGAAAAAAGGTTTCTCATCGCGGAAGATGATCGACGGCGCCATGGCCGTGAACCGTGATTTTCCTGGTGCCAAGGAATCGGCGTTGCCCGGTCTCGGATCGAAGACCCCCATGCAGCCGTTGTACATGAAGCCCAATCCATCCGTGACAACACCCGACGGCATGCCCAGCGAATGGGTCATGGAAACACAATTACCGAACTCATCGACGGCAGAAATATGCGTCGTATCTTTTGACTCCTGAGCCTCACCACCAAGCCTCGGCACGTGGGTTTTTTCCCCGGACTTGATGCGCGCTGCCATTTCCCGCGCATAATCCTTATCCAACAGATGCCCCAACGGCACATCGACAAACTTTGGATCACCGACATGATTGTCCTTGTCGACCGTTGCGATCTTCATCGCTTCGGAAACTGTCGCAATATATTCGGCGGAATTGTGGCCCATGGATTTGAGGTCAAAGTTCTCAAGAATATTCAACATCTCCAGGACCATGACGCCACCACCTGGCGGCGGATTAGTAGCCACTTTCAGTCCGCGATACTCGCCCCAAAGAGGCGCACTCTCTTCCGGTTGAACCTCGGCCAAATCAGCCAAAGAAATCATCCCGCCGCTGGCTTCCATATCGGCGACGATATCCTTGGCAATGCTGCCTGTGTAAAAATCATCAACACCGTTGGCCGCAATGCGCCGGTAAGTCTCAGCCATATCCGGGTTTCGCAAAATCTCACCGGGCTTGCGTAATTCGCCGTCATCCTTGAAGTAAATTTTGCGGCCGCCATCGGTGCACCGGAACTTCTCAATCTGCGACACCCGCCCGGCGCCTTCCTGAACATTCCAGAAATATGCAACATGCGGACGCACCATGAAGCCGTTCTCACAGTAATCAATTGCCGGCGCCAGTAACTCGGCGATATCCTTCGTGCCGAACCGTTTCAGCGCTTCGTCATAGGCCCGAAGGCTCATGGGTGTGGTGATCGAGCCATACCCCACCTCATTGACCCGGCCCTTCAAAATAAACCCGAAACCGTCCTCCGCCTCATGCTCGATCAAGCCATCCCACATATCAGGCGTCACCGCCTTCGGTGCGCGGCCATGAAAATCGAGCAGCAGATGCTGGTTTCTCTCAGCCAGGTATAGATGCATCGACCCAAACCCGGCGATGCCGCACATCTGCGGATCAACGGCGGTCTGCACCAACGCACAGGCGATGGCGGCATCAATGGCATTGCCGCCGGCTTTGAATGCCAGCGCACCGGCTTCAACAGCTTCCGGCTGCGGCGCGGAAATAATTCCATGGGTCATGGTCGTACTCTCTATCTTATGGATGTGCGAGGTGTTGATTAGTGTTGATAACTTGAATCGATGGCATCCAGCATTCTGAGCTCCGCCGCCCATTCGCGTTCCGGCGACGACCGACCAATCTCAAATTGGTGCGCCGTGTGCTCGCAGGTCGCGGCCGACGGCATGATGAGTTTGCCGCCACCACTTTGCGCGGCAATTTGAATTTCGCAGGCGTCCTGCAGCCGGCGCATGGTGGTGTAGGCTTCGGCGACAGTTTCGCCGACGCTCAATAAGCCGTGGTTCCGGAGGATCAACGCATTGTGTGCCCCGAGGGATTGAGCCATCCGGTCGCGTTCTTCCAAATCATCCGCTAAGCCTTCGAAATCGTGATAGCCAATCCGGTTGTAGAACATCATCGATTTTTGATTGGTCATCAGCAATCCATCGGCTTGCGCGGCGACGGCGCAGCCGGCAAGCGTGTGGGTATGGACAACGCAATGGGCATCTTCTCGGCCCATATGAATGGCCGAATGGACGACAAAGCCCTGCAAAAGGAAATCATGGGGACTGTCCATGACCTTGTTGCCGTCACAATCGATTTTGACCAAGCTTGAAGCGGTAATCTCAGAGAATTTGAAGCCGAAAGGATTAATCAGGAAATGATCGCCTTCGCCCGGCACGCGTGCCGTGTTGTGGGTATAGATCGCATCATCCCAACCATTTTGCGCAATCAACCGATAGCACGCGGCGAGATCGACACGAAGCTGCCATTCCTCGGCACTGACTTGATCGCGGACCGATACCTGGCCAAGTGCCTGCTCATTTCCTGCGTCAGGTGGCATAAGTATTGTTTTCCTGATCAAGCATGCGTTTCAAGGCAGCAAATCCGGCATCGTTGCCGCGCTGATTACCGCCCAAATTATCAAACTGGCTGGCTGCATGCTCGCAAACTTCGGGCGGCGGCATCGTCAGTTCACCACCGGCCTGGGCGGCAATTTGCGATTCACACGAATGTTGCAAATACCGCATTTGGGAAAAAGCCTCGGCGACGGTGCCTCCGGTGGTCAGCAGGCCGTGGTTTTTGAGGACCATCGCCTTGTGAGGACCCAAATCCGCAACCAATCTTTCGCGTTCATCCAGATCGTTGGCGATGCCTTCGTAATCGTGATAGGCGAGACGATTGTAAAACCGCATGGATTTTTGGGTTAGCGGTAGCAAGCCGCCCTTTTGGGCGGATATAGCCATGCCAGCAATGGTGTGGGTATGCGTCACACATTTGGCGTCCTCGCGGCTCATGTGGACGGCGGAATGAATGGTGAATCCGGCTTTGATCACGTCGGCATCCTGTCCCAATTCACCGCCATCGACAATCGTGCCGTCCATATCCACTTTAACCAGGTTGGAGGCGGTGATTTCATGGAACATCAGGCCGTAAGGATTGAGCAGAAAATGGTCTTCGTTTCCGGGCACGCGGGCTGAATTATGGGTGAAGATGCCGTCATCCCAACCGTACCGCGCAAATAACCGGTAACACGCAGCAAGATCGACCCGCACTTCCCATTCCGCCGCGGAAACCCGCTCGCGAACACTGCCACCTGCGGCTTTCATGGTCTGGCCCATGAAACGTCCTTCTACTTGATTTCATAAATAACAGGGACGAATTTTGCCTTCTCGCGGCACACGAAGCAAGTTGGGGGAACCCGGCGGCAGGCCTATACTCGATAGGGCAACTGATTGGCGGAACATTGACGCATTCGAACCAACCCTCGGCGCCCGAGGATACAGACTATCGTGACGCCGTCGTCGCCCATCGTGATGGACGTTGGGATCAGGCCATCGCAGGATATCAACATGTCCTGGCGCGCGATCGCGGACATTTGCCGACCTTGAACAATCTCGCGGCATTGTTGATGGATTTAGGTCGCATCGACGAAGCCACCGCATATTATCAGCAAGGCTTAAACCTCCATCCGCAGACGGCGGAACTCCATGCCAACTACGGGAATTTGCTGCGCCAGAAAGGCAGCCTCGCCGACGCCGCACGGCACTATGAACTCGCACTGGCGCAATCACCCGGATTGTCCGAAGTACGCTATGCGCTTGGCGTTTTGCTCCGTCGCCTGAAACGGCCGAAGGACGCGCGGCGGGAACTTGAGCAATGTGCCGCCGAACGCAAGAGTGACCCTCGTTCGTATGTGGCGTTGGCTATGCTGGCGCTTGATGACAATGATCCGAACGAGGCATTCGATATAGCTGGAAAAGCCATTGCTTGCGACCCAGATGATCCCGAGGCGCTCAACATCTTCGGGGTGACACACAAAGAACTTGGCCGATACAGCGAGGCTCGTGCCGCTTTCGATGCGGCATTGATGCGGGCGCCCGATCATGCGGAGGCCCACTACAATCGAGGAATTATCCGGCTGCTGAAAGGCGAACTTTCGCATGCGTGGGATGATTATGAATGGCGATGGCAAGGGGCAGGCAGACAGATGCCGGGCGCCGATCTTGGAAAGCCGGTTTGGCGAGCGCAAAGCCTGGATGGACGGCGACTTATAATAGTCAGTGAGCAGGGTTTCGGTGACACCATTCAATGCATACGTTATGCACCTCGACTAAAAGAAATGGGCGCCAATGTCGTGCTGCAATGCCGGCCCGAACTAGCTGCGCTCATGAACGACGCCCCGGGCGTCGACGCCATAATCACGCCTGACGATCCAATGCCGGATTTCGACTACTTCGTACCTATCCTCAGCTTACCGGACCGTTTTAGGGCCGAACTAGGCTCTATTCCCGCGTCTGGCAGGTACCTGAACCCGCCTAGGCGGGACACGTTAACAAAGTTACCTGGCGATGGCCTCGCCATTGGATTGGTTTGGGCTGGAAGTTCGACGCATTCGAATGATGCCAACCGATCGCTGGAATTGTCGGCGCTGGCAACGGTGACTGATCAGGCGAATATGCGTTTCTATTCGCTGCAGATGGGCGCCGCCCGCGATCAATTGGTTAATTTGGATGAGCCCCATCGGATTGCAGACCTCACAGATCAGATTAATGATTTCGGCGATACGGCCAATATCCTTACCGGCATGGACTTGGTCATTACGGTTGATACCGCCGTTGCGCATCTGGCCGGCGCGTTGGGCCGCCCCGCGTGGGTCCTGTTGCCACATGTGCCGGACTGGCGGTGGATGCTGGATCGCAGCGACACCCCCTGGTACCAGTCGCTAAAACTGTTCCGACAACCGACACGTGGAGATTGGCAAACGCCCCTTGGGGCAATCAAAGAAGCCCTGCAAAAACTTGCATCTTCTCACGTCAACGGCTGAAACCGGGCCCGTGACATCCATCGCCGAATGACCGCAAATCGCCAATTCCAGTCAATTCGTCTCTCGAACTTGTTTCGGTGCCGCTTGTTGTCTTGGTTGCCAAAGTCGGGGCTTCGACGGCGCCGTCGGCCGCTGCGGCGTTCTACCGCGAAGGGCTTGAAGGCGGGAATATCTCCGTCGCGCGTCTCGACATATCCGAACATGGCGTCAACTCCTGTTCTCGGGTTAACGAATGGGGTACATCTCATCCAAAATTGACCGGTTTGGCACAGTTTGTCAGTGACAAGCATCACGCCGAATGGCCATGATAAACGTTCCTCTTTTCGGATGGACCGGACAATGCCTGATTTCGACATGCCGATGATCGCACCGCAACTGCAGCCGGACCCGTCCGCTTGCAATTTTGACCTAGATGCCGCCCTTAACTCGGTTGTCTCGCTGCAAAGCAAGGTTCCGGAAAACGCTTATACCGCGCACGTTCTCGGCACGGAAAGGGCCGGCCACGGGGTCGTCATTGGTGAGAAAGGGTTGATCCTGACAATCGGGTATCTGGTCGTTGAAGCCGAAACAATCTGGCTAGTTGATCACTCAGGCGCCGCTGTCCCGGGCCACGTCGCCGGCTACGATCATGAAACGGGTTTCGGGCTCGTGCAGGCCTTGGGGCATACGTCGGCGCCGGCGATCCCCTTGGGCAGTGCCGCTGATCTATTCGAAGGTGATCCGATTGTCGTCGCCGGCCACGGCGGACGGACGGGCGCTATAGCCGGCCAGGTCGAGGAAAAACGAGAGTTTGCGGGGTATTGGGAATACCTGCTGGATGAAGCCATATTCACGACGCCGGCCCACCCCTTTTGGGGCGGCGCCGCGTTGATCGGACCGCAAGGCACGCTTTGCGGTATCGGATCGCTTTACGTTCAACAAAACCCCGAAGGTGGGCAGACCTACGACGGCAATATGATCGTGCCCATCGATTTACTGGGCCCGATCATCGACGATTTACAGCGGTTCGGCCGACCGCAAAGACCCGGGCGACCGTGGATCGGCGCGTTGACGGCGGAATCCGATAATCGGATCGTTGTCGTCGATTTATGGGATGACGGCCCCGCCGATCAAGCCGGACTTCAACCCGGAGATCTCATCGTCGGCATCGACAAACATCCGGTTTCGACATTACCGGAATTGTTCCGATCCATGTGGGCGCTCGGTGAATCCGGTGATAGCGTCCCTTTGAGCGTTCTTCGGGCCGGCCAGTTGACTGATGTCATCATCAGTTCAGGCAATCGCGCTGATTTTTACCGAACTCCGCAAGTTCACTAAATTGGTGACTTACTTTGAGAGGGCGTATGCGCATTAAATTTCGACATGGTTGCTGATAGTCTCTCCCCGAATGTAGCCGCCTTCATAAGTGGGGCGGTGATGTTTGCATTGTCCGCGGTCGGATACGCATACCTGCGAAATCGCCACGCCGCTGACATGGAAGGCGTTCGACGCGAGCGCGGATTGGCGGAGCAACAGATTGAAGAAGAGCAGGCGCGGCTGCGCGACTATGCAGAGGTTTCATCGGATTGGTTTTGGGAGACTGATTCCGAAAAACGGTTCACACGGTTTTCCGGACATATTTTTGATGCCCTAGGAATAGACGGCTCCAGTTTCATCGGTAAAACACGGCGCGAGATTTCGACCACCCAGCCCAACGATCCGCATTGGCAAGCGCACTTCGCGGCGCTCGATAGGCACGAGGCGTTTCAGGATTTTTCATACAACTTGCAACTCCCGGACGGCAACACGATGTACATCAGCATCAGCGGGCGACCGGTGTTTTTGGACAACGGTGATTTCGCCGGGTATCGCGGCACGGGTCGGGACTTGACCGCACAAAGGCAAATGCAAAGCATCCTCAGCGAAACTCAGGATCGTTTCAGAGCGGTCATCGACAATGCCCCTTGGGTCGTATTCCTCAAAGACTTGGATGGGAAGTATTTGCTGGCCAACCAGCTGTTTTTGGAATGGCTTGGAACGGATATGGAGACCCTTGCCGGCCGAACAATTTCCGATCGAATTGACG